>Ga0209367_1000054_pt1 | contig 65904 bp, 37 predicted proteins | sample WorMetLIZISLAND2_FD_187412 | JGI IMG/M metagenome (GOLD analysis project Ga0209367, IMG submission 187412) | Marine gutless worms symbiont microbial communities from Max Planck institute for Marine Microbiology, Germany - Olavius geniculatus... ...
CGTCGGAAGTTGGACCGACGACCCCCTCCTCCCCCTCCATGTATATGTATATGCACTGGTCGCGGCATGAAGACCTATGTCCTGCGACCACCCTGGAATACTCTAGCACGGCCGCGTGGGATACTCTGTCATGGGGTCTAATGCATAAAGTACACTTTTTGGCCAGAACACATAAATAGGCAACAGCGCAACAGCTCGTGAGTCATAGCTCAGACGTCAAACGAGTAGGACGTGCTTTTGCATGTAGTGCAAACGATCAGTTACTGTCGACCACAGTTGAATATTTGACATTAAATCGACATTGTTATCGAACGTCGGCCACTTTGTCTGGCCATGCGAGTGCAAAGCGAATGTCAACACTGAATGTCAACAGTAAATGTTAACAGTCATCGCGGTTGGCCATTGTGATTGGCCTCGAACTAAAGTTGTTTACATCGTCGAACTGTTTCCACGTGTGGACTTTACTATTGTCGATGAATATTTCTGCTTGATATTTGACTTCTGTTGACGTTTTGTTGCTCGACCAGAAACAGGTGCGCCCATTCCTAATTCTTGTTCACTTGTCAGTTTTATCTTATCGCTAGGAATTTTACCGCTTTGTATGCTTTGTTTAAGGTCCCGTAAGTTTTGTTTCAGTTCTTAGTTCTTAGTCGGGCGGTCGGCAGGGCTAAGCTCGGGTTTCCTGTCACTGTCCAGACCCTTCCGCTACCGCGGACGAGCCGGGCGGGTAGGAACAGCCGGTCCACTTCCGGTTTTCGCCCCTTGGAATCACCCGTCAGATTGCGTACAGTTAAGGCTCATAGCATTTCGATATGAGCATTCATACTACTTGCGGCAGCGCCCACTTCCGGTTTCAGTTTCGGATCAAAGTCTGCCCACAGTAGCAATGTTCTACCATTTTAGTTTCTGATAGTTCAGTTACAGTTTCTACAATGTCGACCGCTGCCAGTAGCATTACGTTATAGGCCAATCCAGTTTCTACAGTGGCCGATTCGGCCAGGAGTGATACATTAACACATACTTACAGTTAGTTATTAAGAGAGTAAGCGTTATATGGCTTCTGCCTGTGCTTACGTAGGCCACCAGTAATTCTGGTGGCTTCGTTGAATTCGGTGAATTAACCAGAGTTCCTACATTCTAACCATGGTCGTGGCAAAGACGGGATGGGGAAAATTCTTCTTGTGGAAAATTTTTTGTTTAGTTGGAGCTGCAAACCATGTAGGAAAATTGATGGCCAAAATTGAAATGTGAGTATACATAATCTTCTCCGCCGCAAATTTGCGACTTTCTATCGGAATTATGTCGGAAATTTGCAGCGTCTGTCGGAACTCGAGACAGTTATCATGATGCCGCGGACCATACCTTCCATACGACGGAATTGTGGCACTGGCATTGAAACGGATCACTATTTAACGGCAGACCATTATGAAGCACACCTCCTTTCTTAACTGGGTCATCTAATAGGGATTTTTGTTACAACCAGAAGGCGTCCAATGAATGACGTCGTATCATTACTTCCCGCCTCAATTGCGGTGACTGACCTAATTATGGACTGATTGTGTTTATAGATGAAAGTGGATTGTATATTATAGTAGTTTCGTAATGTCATTCTAGTTATATTTTCGTATGTTTTGGATTCAGCCATTTTTGCTTTTGACTGTTTTGTCACATTAGGGAGTGTCCGCGGTGGGAGATGGCGAAAGTAAATATATGCAACGTTGTTGTTAAAGACAACCCGTGTCCATTTCGGCATCCGTTCCAGTTCGAGATTACGTTTGAGTGCATTGAAAATTTAAACGAAGGTGATGTATCAGATTGCAGACTGCGTTTATGTGTGTTTGTGATTCATTGTTAGGTAGTGGCTGCACTCGTAACCGCTTTGTAGCCATGGCGTACAGAGCGGCTAATGTTTAGACAGCTGATTGATCAGACTAAAGTGACCCCCAAGTCGTCCACAGTCGACTTGATCACATTCTACTTGACTTGACTTGGGTAGAGTGGAGTTTACTGGGCGCCATAGGAATACATTGCGCCTATTATTTCACATATATACCGTATAACTACCAATAGGGTTAGGATTAGGGTTAGGGTTAGGGTTTAGAGTTAGGGTTAGGTGTATTCCTATGGCGCCCAGTAAACTCCACTCGTCCCCTTGACTTCACTTGACAAGGACATGTGACTGTAGTCAACTTCAAACGACTTCAGAAATTTAGACGTTGTCATGAACTTGGGTGAACGCTGTGTATAGCCATGTAGCATTATGACATTTTTGTTTTGTGCAGGCTTTGCAGGGGCAGCATTTTTTCTGGATTTTCTGTGCTTGTTTTGTCTGTGGTTAATGCTAGCATGAGATCGGCGATCTTGCCGTAAGCACCAGCAGAGTTGCTGCTGGATGAGGTCACCGCAGATTGCGTCCCATGACTGTGCATGTGCCGTAGCATTAAATTTATACTGGAGTGGAAGGGTTATGACAGCTAACGGAACAGCCGATCTCAAGCTAGCAATATGACTACGTTGAGGTTGCCGATATCATCCTAGAATTTACGTTTGTTTATGGCATACCAGTATATCTATATACAGTTATTAAAATATGTTGCAAATTAGTCTGTTCACTCGAAAAGTCATTGATAGCCATGTATCAGAGAACGGGTAATCGGTGTGACTAATTACCACAACGAACTACAGTGAGGCTAATGGGCCACAAACTGACCACAGCAGTGCTACAGTGGACCATAACAACCAAGAAGATGACGTAAAAGACGAATAGGGTTCGAACGATACTGGTATTGGGGTACCGGGTATTGGCCAATACTGGCCGGTATTGGGGTGGATTGGGTATTGGGCCATATTCTTTTGACTGTGAAACTCGATACCAATTACCGATATCCGTCGCCCATCGGGCTAATTGCCACACGTCTGCTACTGATCGCAGGTCGGTTACTGAAATCAGGCCTAGAGAGTGAGACAGTCTGCTCACGCCGCCCACCGCTGTCTGCTGTCTAAGCCGCAATCAAACAGCAGTTGGCGGCCACTATACAACATAATTGTCTTGCTAGCAAACAACAGTGGCAGGAAGAGTGGCGTGGGGCGGGGGAGGCAGGAAATACACCTGTAGAACGGTGGGCATTTATGACAGATTGGAAGGATTATGGGGTATCCCCTCTCCACGGCACGCAGACTGTCTCACTCTCTAGGCCTGATTTCAGTAACCGACCTGCGATCAGTAGCAGACGTGTGGCAGTTAGCCGGATGGCCGACGTCGCCAGCTGTGCCTGGCGGTTTCTCCTGTCACCAGTGCACTGCGGTAAAGGTTACTGGCGCCAGGAAGCACACGCGATTGTGTGACGGTTTATGTACCTCATTACACGGCCTTCAAAGCTCCTGGTTGACAGCTGTTGCGATTATATCACTGCTGCTGCATGGAGAAGACATTAGAGTAAATCGCTATTAGACGAATGATGTGTGGTAACGAATAAGTGTTGTGGTAGATTTTACTATAGTACAAAAACTGCTGGTTTTAGTTGTTGTATTAGAGCACATTAGAGGTTAATTTTGAACATAATGCGCTATATAAATTCACGTTTTATTTACTTACTTACGTTTATATCAATTAGTCATTGATTTGAGCACAGTCCACGGTATTGTAGGCCTACTAGCCTATGTACATAAAACTTAGCACAAGAGACATAAAAGAAGTATATGAATCATTGTAATACCACACACAATGGGTCGCCCTGTCTGTCCAGGCACACTGTCCACTGAGTGTGGGATGGAGTAGGAAGGAGTAGGAGGGCAAGGCATGCTGCCATGGCGTGTGGGTGGTCATGTGGAGCCTTCAGCCAGTGTTAACATTTTCCCAGGGTATTACTGTTTGTTCTCACTGCATGGAAATTTTAAAAGGCAGAATATAATGTAGTCTAGTACTGTATATGGCGGTGAGGATCAAATATGGCTGTCTTACTCCTGGCACAGCATACACCACAGCACAGCTGAGAGGCAATGGACAGAGAGAGCAAAACAACGCAAACAGATTACATTACTCATCAGATTAACACAGTGTCTAGCCCTGACGTGGCGGGAGGCTGATTATCGGATGGGCATCGGTATTGGTATTGGTATGACCCAATACTATCGGGTATTGGGTAGCTTCTCTGGTATCGTTCTAACCCTAAAGACGAACGGATGGCGAGGAAGATGATGGATAAAATGAACATACGGAGATGTCGGCAATGGTGAAGTCAAACAAGGCAGGAAGACGATGGGAAACGTACAGCAAAATGACAGCAAAAACAGGCAGAGACGTCTCTTCTCTTTGTTTTTTACGTCATCATCTTTGTCATTACACTCAGTTGTGGTCTGTTTTGGTTAGTTTGTAGCCCGTTGTGGTTCATTGTGTTCGTTGTGATAATTACTCATACCATCAGAGAACTGCTTGGTGCAGAATTATTGCTCAACTTGGCTTGAAATAACTTGTAATGAGACAACGGCACCAGGTAATTTTGACAGTGACGCCACTACAGACCGACTTGGAAGGCCCAGACTCGCAGTCCTACACCTAAGTCATAGATATAATAGTTAGATATAGATATCATAGTTTTTTTTGTGTTTTTTATTCTTGCCATGTTTTTACATTCTTAACGTTTTTAAAAATACTTTTTCAATGTTTATTTTTTTAAAAAGTTCACTGAAGTTCAAAAATTCCACCAAGAATGTCGAAGAGCACTTAAAGCCACTGAAACGAATTAATACGCTATAGTGGTGGTAGTTTACTTACTTGATCTAGTGATATTTAGTTTTGTGACCACACAGTTGAATTGATATTGACTGAAATTCTTTCTTTTTCTGGTTCTAGCTATACTGCACTTACAGCGTTAATAAGTTTTAAACGGAAAATTGAACCAATCATGGCTTAAGTTTTTTATCAACGTTTTTAAACATTTTTTTATTCTCACCGCATTTTTTGGTGTTTTTTCTGGAACGTTTTTTTGCATCTATGACCTAAATCCTGCCATGTCATATGATTGCTAGCAGTGGTGTTGTGCCTTGGGGGAGATATCCAGGGGAGGGGCATTTGCACCAGGTTAAATTTTGGGCTGTTGAGAAATTGTCAATTTTTTTTGTCAGAAAATTTTCTTCCAAAAAAATTTGGGGCCAAAAACCCCCATCTTGGTGAATTTTGCAGCAAAATTGGAATGCCAAGCACTGATAACCTCATTTATCAGAAATTTGCTGTGCTTGTTGGAATATTGTGACTTAATGCCCCACCTACTTTTTAACCCATGACCCCACTGCATGCTGGGATGCCTGGTTGTTGGTTGGGAAGATGTGTAAATGTTTCTTGGCTAGTGCTAAGTTATGGGAATTTGGCTTTTTTACGTGCGAAAGCAGCTACTGCTTTCAGCGTGTTTTAGCCATCGCAATTCTGTCTGTCCATCTGTCTGTTTGTCTGTCCGTACGTACGTCTGTCACACGGGTGGATCAGTCGAAAACGGTGCAAGCTAGGATCACCAAATCTTCACCTCCTGGCCCGTTTATGATACACCCCTTGGTCACCACTTAACTCATTTGCTTCTGTGAAGTAGACAATTCCCTCATCACTAATTTGTGTAACGATTTTGCATATTTTTGAAGACTAGCATTAAACTCTGAAATGTACTTGTATACTATATATGTTGTTAACTTTTTATACCTTTGTGTGTTTGCTGATCTATGTTTATGGTGTTTAGATCTCGAGTGGAAGATCATATATGTCGGTTCAGCAGAAAGCGAAGAGTATGATCAAACACTTGACACAGTTGTCGTGGGGCCAATAATAGCTGGCAGGCACATGTTTGTTTTTGAGGTATTTGTTGGCATTATTAACGTACATGTATGCATTTTGTGTCAGCTCCTTGACTGAGTTGACCTTGTGAAGCCAGTCTCCGTCCATACACAAGAAATTTTTTTTTTATTTGAATATAATATCGTAGAAAGTGAATGCCATATGGCCTAATCCAAGGTCAAAATCTGAAGACTTTGAAACTTAGAAATTCTTGCATTTTACACTCTTTTACTGTTTACATTGTCAGCTGGTGAATGACTACTGATTGTGATTGGTACAGATGTTTGATATTTGGCCTAAATTTTCTGTCACCTGACTTCGAACTTGAGAGAAATTGACTCCATGTGAGGACTAAAGAGCTGACCATCAACTGTGTCAATTGTTTGGAGACTGAGTTTTCATTCTGCACGTTTTGCTAGTATATGTGATTTTTGTTTACAGTAACACAGTCAACAAAATAATCACAGTAATATAATAGCAGAATACTTAACAGTTTGTGATGCTGTTTGCTTTTCAGGCAGATCCACCTAATCCTGGACGGATACCACGCGAAGATGTCATTGGAGTCACCGTCGTGCTGCTGACGTGTGCTTACCGCCAGCAGGAATTTATACGCGTTGGATATTACGTGAATAATGAGTATATTGACCCGGAGATACGAGAAAATCCTCCACAGGAACCAGATTTTGATCAGGTTTTTTTTACCCTACTACTTGTTAATGGTTTTTTTTGTTGAAGTGATGTGAATAAGACAGCAGAGAACATGCGAGTTAGGCCTATGTAGTGAAGGTTATAACTAGATTAACAGTTGAATGTTGTTCGTATCATTTTTATAACATTTTTGCAGTTCAACCATTTTGCTGCACATTGCTGAATTGTAAAATCTTTATTTGTCATATTTCTGCTGTCGCACATCATCAGTTACATAGTCATTTTTGCAAAAAAAATCTACACCGGTAGTTTTTATTTTCCAGAACAGCATGTGCTGTGTGTGGAATTTGTTAGTGTGATGTGAGCCTGTAATCTGTTTCTCACAACGGTTCTAACTTTCAGTGTCAGTGAAACCTATGATTTTTATGCACAATTATTGCGTGACATCCGCATCAAAATGGAAAAGAACTTTGTCTTGGTTGGTTGTTGATTTCCTGTTACTTTATACAAAGTTGTGAAACACTACGTTGGCAAATTTCTGCAGTCGGATTCTGTTATAATGATGTTTGAACGTACACATACACACGCATACCTGCATTGTTGTTGTGTGATAGCTGCAGCGTAACATTCTTGCCACGTGCCCGAGGGTAACTCGCTTCAAGATCGACTGGGCCGATGCGGAGATGGGTGAAGGGAGCAGCGAGAATGTGGCTCCGCCTGCGAACACTGAGTCCGAGTCAAACCAGATGATGGTGGACTCGTCCGAGGCTCCAACGCTCAGCAAGCAGCCGGTGTTTGCTGGGGGCATGCGGGAGGACAGCTTGGGAGGGATATCTGCCACTGGTGCCAGCGCTGTGGGGGCACCGATGGCCGTCCTGTCTGACAGTAACCACATGATGACCGATTGATGCTTGTCTGCTGCACATATTCATCATTTCTTGCATTCGTTTCGTGTAATGTGCATGTGTTGTTCCTGTACCAGGCAAAGGATGTTGTGACTGAGTTTTTGCAGATTGGCATCTCTTTCCACAATTATGTTGATAGTAAGCATTTTGTTACGATAAAGTAAGCCATTGCTGCATCTGCACGGACAGCACTGTGTTTGTTCAGGTATAGTAAGTCAGTCATTACAACAATATGGAAAAATTGTTGTAGAAGGTGGGCAGGCAAAAGGCATGGGGTGACTGAGAACACTGGTTAATGATAGCTTGTGACATAGTAGCATATTATGTTAAGCAAATGGAACTAGTGATTATATTGAAATCAATAGAACTGTTGCAGAGATGACTGATAGATGTGGTATTGGTTATTCATCAGTTTGTGTCATTTGGCAGTGGCCGATGAAGAGAATTCCTGATGACTGGGAGTCTAATGTGGTTTAATTTAGATGTACACCGTGGTCTATAAAAAACTTGCCATTTTTATTTTTTGAACAGCTTTGTGAAACATTGGTCGATTTTAATAATTTTTGACATGCGACATCAGGAAAGAACTTGACGCAAGTGACTGTAGTTTTGGCCACCTCGCCTTAATACTGTCGCTACACTACCTTGTGAAATGCAGAAATCATAATTTGGTCATTACAACAATGAATTCATACTGGATAGCACATGCGTCAACTCGGTAATAATTAACTGAATAGCGACAAACACAATTGGCAACTATTGTATCTCAAAAAATCACGTGTCACATCACATCCTCTTTATTGCAGCATGTGCTTAAAATGTCCTCCAGCGCGAACGCAAGCGGCAAACGTTGACACCACTCGCAAACAACAGGCTCAACAACCTGCATTTCACAAGGTAGCGTAGCGGCAGCGTTAAAGTGAAGTGGCCAAAATTACATACATTTGTGTCAAGTTTTTTCCCACGCCAAAAATTATTAAAATTGGCCCATGCTGCACAGAGCTATTCAAAAAAGAAAAGTGGCACGTTTTTATGGACCATGGTGTATGTGACTACTAGCTGTTCAGGGAAAGAAGTCAGCTGTCACAGCAATGCAGGTTGAGGAAAGATGTTGTATGTTTGCAAACAGTAACAGGGCTAACAGTATTATGACATAAAGCAGCATCATGAACAGTTTACGTAATATTGGGTCATGACTAGCACAGGACATAGTTGCACAGTTATATAATTTGATCTTAATTTTGTTTAATATCATGTTCTGTTCTTCCAGTGGATTAGTTATGCACGATTTTAAATACAGGTTGTTATAAAAGCATCTTTTTGGTTATTAAAGTTGGTTTTAGTTTTTGTGCATTCAACTTATGATGTCTGTGTGATTGTGAAAATTATGGTTATAACATTATCTGTCATATCTTATAGCATGTTAACTTTCAGCCATCAATGCACATTAGAGATTGACATATTGTAGCATTTCACTAGTCGCATAATATGTTAGCCATCTGTTAGCCAACTTAAGTTATACTATCAGTTGAACATAAGAGCCATGATTCAATCTATGGAAATTTATGCAGCATTCCTTTGTATAGGTTGCATCTACACTGTGTTCAGACACCCACTCAAGTTTTCTTTTATATCTCTGTGGAAAATGTTAAAGATTTTCACAAAATTTTCAGGTAATGTTTAGGAAGAATCAAGTATTCACCAGTAAAAAGTTTAACTTTTTTGCTATTGGTGGGTGGTAACGTCATGCTGACATCATGTTTCTATGTGTGTAAATTATGGGTTCTTGCCGTTGAAGACAGACATTTGATAAAATGTGTGCAAGTCAGCAAGAATTATGGAGTCGCAAGTTTGTGTAAGATATTTCTGGATAATGGACAGATAATTGAATATTAACAGAATAACATTTTAAAATAAAAAATTGACACGACCGGCAGTATCGAGCCGTTTGACTGACAGTGAGCAATTGGTCATACATGCAGTGACACAGTGCACGTACGCATGCCAACATCAACAAAGTTAAGGATCTCACACTTAGGCAAGAAGATATGCCATGGAAACAGTTCAGAATGGAAAGCTGCGTGACGGACTAGCATATTTTTTGGGTTCATTCAGCACAATGAACAATTGCTGTGTTTCATCTTGTCAAATGTCTGTCTTCAATGGTAAAACCTATAATTTACAAACACGGAAATATGATGTCACTGGCAGCAAAGAATATTTAATTTTCTTCACCGGTGGAATACCTTTTGTGGAAATCGTAACATTTTTTCCACCAAGATATAAAAGGTAATGTAAGAGGGTGTTTTTTTCCAAACACAGTGTATGAATGTCAGTACCCTGTTGAGTGTTGGATAATTGTTCAAAAAAGTGAACTTTGGCTATAACTGGTGCCGTCGAGAAAAATTAGCATTCCAGCTATGAAAAAATTAAAACTAGGGATGTGACAAAGTTCGTATTCGCATTTGACAACATGGAAATATTCGACAACTTTACAGCTATTCGATATTCCATGAATAGTTGGGGGTATTTCTGGCAAATACGAATATTTCATTTCATTCAACTTGATTGAACTTTATTGAATTTTACATAGAAAATACTGACGATGAAGAGAACACAGCACTCTGTGGATGTTTCATTTTTTTAATTAAACTGGATTGACTAAACTTTGCCGATGCCGACTTTGCGCAGCCATTTGGGCGCTGAGGACATTTGGGTGCCGCTGTTTCGGCGCTGTGTCGCGTCATTGCCGTCAACGTATCGAACTAGTTTGTTATTTTATAACGTATGTGTTGGGAAATGGGAAATGTTGTGTAACGTGCATACGAACAGTCGCAGCTTCTTTCACGCATCTACAATAGGCCTATTAACATTCATTCAAACATTGATTAGCAGCCTGCTTGTCCCTAACAAGTAGTAGGCCTATCGAATAGAACAGCGTACTAGCTGTTATTACCGTCACCATCAGTCCGTCACAGGGATTTTGCAGCATAGCGTACATGCAGTATATAGGCTAGTAGTGAACGCTGACGTAGTATAAGCCTACATTAACTCGGTTAAACAATAAACAGTTTGACAAATCATAACGAGTATAATTTCATAAAATAAAACAGAACGTACAACACCTACATTAGTAAACACTCAAGTAGTATAGGCCTTAAAAAGCGTAGTTAAACTTATAATGTGAAGCAATAAGCATACATTAATTCATATGGAGAACAATGACTACATAAGATAGAGAAATGAAGATGGCACTAGAGCAGCACAGCACTGAAACATCCGGCGCTCAAACGGCGGCGCCCAAACGTCCCAGCGCCTAAACGTCCAGGCGCCCAAATGGTGGCACCGAAACGGCAGCGCCCAAATGTCACGTACCGACACTGAACAACTATATTTTGATGTTTTGCTTTAACTGTCACAGTGGTTAATAGAATGACACTTGCAAAGTAACTAATAATACTGTTTGCTTACAGGAATGCAGTAATAAACTGCTAACTTCACTGTTCTATCAAAACAGGAACAATAATTTAACCTGTGCATGGTTTGTAACTGTGCCTAGATATGACTGACATGCATTTGCTAATGTGACAAGTCTCCTTTCACTCAGAAGGGTTGCCAGCTTGCACTGTAAACTGCTAAATTGTCAAATTTGGATTTCTAAAACTTGGACAATGGACATGAAAATTAGTTGGCATGTTTTTGTAATTGTCTTCGAAGTTAGCATCAAATTTTCTAGCATGGCAATAACAGTTTGACATTAATTTGACAGTCATGACTTTATGATAGATAGTATTGTTGAAAGATTTTGCAAATTTGCGCTTTTTTGTTAGTACAATACATTATATTATAGCGAAAACAGAGTTGGCATCTCACTGCATGAGTGAATAAAACAATGCAAGTTGTATGTAGCCATCAGCCATTACACAGCCATAATACATTTTAAATGATTTCTTTCTTTGTTACATAAACAAGATAATGTACTGGAATGGCAAAGTTTGCTAAAAAAAACTTGTATGCACTGCCATAAGCACACCATGCATTTTCTGCTCAAATGAAATCTTTGTATTACAATGCCAATCACAAATGAATTCAATTTTTTCATCTTGCACAAGTCCACTCGTGCAACAAAGTCAGTGAATATAAAGTTACGGCTGCCACTTTATAGTCCATTAGCTTCATGTTAAACTACACAATCACTCAACAGTTACATCGCATAACAGTCAATGTCAATATATAACACAAAACTGCAGCCCTACTGGTTATAGATTTGTGTAGCAGAGAAACACAATGAGATGCTAATCGGTTACTGTCAAATCACTTAATTTCACACAGACACTTAAGTAATATTAGCATGAATGAATCTATTTTAGAAAGAAATGTAAAAATTTAAGCAATATAAACAGTAACCTCAGAATTTTCTGACTACAGCAATAGCTAAATGTCCTGTAAACAATAACAATCCCCAAACAAATAATGCATCACATATGAACTTCGTAGTCAACCGCCCCAGGTATGTAATAGCCTATAAGACCACCCTTGCCAATAATTTCACCAACAAAAAACCAGCATGCCACTTCGATGGTGATCAGCGTATTGACAGTAGCTTCCTGCAACATAAACACATTTAATATACAACACTAACATATATTCCATTCACACAATTTCTTTGCTACAATGCAATACAAAGATCAAATTAAAAACTGTTCATTTAAAATGTTTTTCATCAGCAGTCAGTCATATTATCCATGCCACGTAACACCAGTGTGTAATCATTTCTTCTGAGCAAAATATTTCCACAAGAGTTTGTAATGGTAATGAATCTTTTAAATTTTCTCTCCAATATACCAGTATGACTTGTGCAACTTGCATTACATACTAGGTGTAATATGCATGTATGCACACTGACATGTTGTGCATGGCAACTATTTTTCCTCTCTAACAATGTTTTGCTTCTCATTCATTGCACATACTATAGTACAGGCCTTCAACATTTGGATTTCAACGAAACATCGTACACTGCACTATCTTAACATTACTTACGGTCACACCCATTATGATGTATGCACTTTACCATGTGTGCTTAGTGAAACGTCGTTATGATGTCAGAGTTAATTTACATTAAGCTTACATTCAATACGTTGTTATTGACAAATGGATCAAGCAGCAGCGTATCCATCTTAGACTAAGAGCTTGCATCGAGGCCAAACAAGGCCACTTTGAGCTCAAACTTCAAATGCTAGTTGAGAATGATTGTCTCCATGACTGTTTCAAATTTTGTGAACATCTATCAGATATTAACAATTTTACACTAACTTACCTGTAAGAGGGCCACTAATTTTGGGACAGAGTGTATATGACTTGTGTTCAATTAATCTTATTAATAATGCACAACACAACTGTTACGATATATGTCAAAATTCTTGTAATATGACTAACTACTGCCGTGACCCACATTGGACGTTTAGGGTAAAGCTTAGGCCATCTGACACAGGCCGATGCAGTAATTAGTAAAGCTGTCGAATTAACATGTTAACACGTTAAGGAATTAACATGCGTTACAAATAATTAACTCACATATGTAAATTGGCTTGATTCTGTGAAGCAAAAGTTCCAATATTCCATTAAGCTATGTTTATTTGACAATCAAATAATATTTCAGTAATAAAAAATTGTTTTTTTTTGCCATTTCATCACTACTGTCACGGCTCTGCAACACAGGCATGACTTTGTGCGTTTCATTCCAGTCACCCTCTCGATGTAGTCCACTTACAATATCAACAACATTAATGATGCTTTCTTAACGAGTAAAAATTAACACAATGCATTAATGCATTGAAAACTAACACTTCGAAGGCTCTAGTAATTAGTCATATCCAAATTCTCATGCTTATGTGTATGACACAAAAACATGCTTTACCTTTACTGTTAATGTACGCCACTTCTGTGTTCGTGCTGCAGCAAACAGGTCACCGAAACCTTTCCGAACTTGTGACAATTCACTGAATCGTGGTGGAGGCAGTTCAACACGAGCATATTTCACGAATGTCTGTAGTGCGGGCTTGCCTTTTTCCTGTGTTACTGCAAGCACAAATACACAATAAAACTACACGGGATATTTACTTTTCTGCGCTGATTTTATTTGCTTAAGTAGCAAAATTAACACTAATATATGTAAATATAAATAAAACATATTAAAAAGTTGGTAGAAAAAAATAACTACATTTGATTGGGAAGTGTACTTTGAGGAATGCAGATTGCAGAATTATCAGCCTAAGCCCACACGAAGTTGATTATTTGATTTTATTTGAATTTTGCAGAATGCAAAATGCGGAAAAAATCTAAGGTGTAATTTGCTGAACGTTTGACAGGTGAAATTCCGCAAAATACACCTTTTCAAATTTCCGCAATCCGCAAAGTACACCTTCCCCATTTGATCAATCATTTAAACACATCAAGAGTCTCAGCTACACGGTGAAAACTAATGTTTGCGGCACTACTGAAACAGTCTCAGCAGCTATTCGAAATCGCTTATAGTAAGGTACCGGAAAAACACTACGATATCATTGTATCAACATTTTACTATCATTCTATGATGCTCAACTGAACATACAGCTGAAGGTCAACTGACAATATGTAACGAACTACAGCAGTAATTTGTGAAAAACAGAAAAATCTTCGACAGTAGTACATTAAATCATTATGCGGCAATGTATTATAGCAGTTGTTAGGACAAAAAAGCAGCAAACCTTTAATCATTAGTGGACCCAATGCAGTTATCTTCTTCAACATCTTCGCCATTTTTGCGAGGTATGATCTATCGTTAGTAAATAAGAAAAAATAAAAAATAAGTAAAAGTTTTACACGCGACAGCAATGCTGAATAACGCGTACGCCATTTGGTATATGTTATCGCAATTCCGTGCGTTTATCTGTCCGTCTGTCTGTTACACGGGTGGATCAGTCTAAAACGGTGCAATCTAGATCGCTAAATCTTTACTGTCAGCTCTCTGGAAAAATTTAGTTTCAGGATCCGTTATTCGAAATCGGCTGGTATCTTCAAAATTTGTGCATTCATGCAAGTGTCTTATAGAACCACAAACTCTCATGCTAAATGTAACTTTGTTTTTTAGACTGCACTTAATTAAGAGTCTTACTTCCATGAGAAAAGGGACAGAGAAAAAAGAGAGAAAGAGAAGAGAAGGCGTGAAAGGGAAGCGAAAAAGGGAGAGGGAGAGAAAAGAAGGAAGGTAGAATTTAGATAAATAATTAAAATTGTTCCCACCAGTTGCCATATTTTTAGGCTAACCGCTAAAGTGCACACAATTCGACTTCGGCTGGAGCTCCGCCCTATAGACCCCGCTGGAGAAGGTCACTCATCGATCCAGATAGCCTCTAGCTGCATTTCAAGAGTCTACTTTGAGAAAGGGGAGAAAGAAGGGGAAGAAAGGGAGAGAAGGGGACTGGAAGAGAGAAGGGAAGGGAGGAAAACCTGGGAAAGGTTGAGGGAGGAAGGAAGACAAAAAAGGAAAGGCGAGGAAGGGAAAACCATACCATACCAGCACTTATTTTTTCTTACCCTAAGCTCTGTGAAAGACGTACATTTTTGCAGCACAATGCGTAATGGCCGTTTACGCTCATCCAAGGTCGTTGATTTTGGCACCGATCAAACGCACGTGTGTGATATCCTATTAGTGATCAATAGCAACCTTGACTCTTATCTGCACCATTTCTGATACATGACAACTTATTCACTGACAATTGCCAATTTTCCCCGCCCTCTCTCATTTAATGCCTTAGACTGAGATAAACACTTTCGAATTTGTGATCTTTACACATTTAGAAAGGAAAGTTGTTCTTGAAGCCAACAGTAAAGATTTCGTGATCCTACCATTGCATGGCACAGCATATACCGAATTCTACAGTGCACATAAAGTTATGTAAAAAGGCTGCACAAAGCTTACACTGGACATCATTTGATTTCAAATTAACACAGCTGAATCACTCCGCTCAACCGAGAGATTAATCTCGAAGCATTTGCTAAAATAATCCTGACACAAATTATTCGACTAGACTGTCTACTACTGAAGTAGGCCTACAGCACAAGCCATCACCATTCAGAGAGTGAAAACATTAACCATTGTGCCACTAGTTCAGGATGACCACCAATAACACAAAACTAACTGATCACATCATACAGTCAGTAGAACCATGCAAATGTAAAATTACTAAAAAACAAATCACCAAACAACCAAACATTGACACATGATAAATTACTGCGAGTACACAAAACCGTGCTTAAATAAACAATTAAAGCAACAAAGCAACAATATGGTGTTTAAGTTCAACGGTCGGTGATCACTGGAGATAATAAACTAGCAAGAACACTCTCGACTAGAAATAATAACACACACTGTAAAATCTCTACGAAAACGAGCACACCAGCAGCCTGCCTACAACAGACAGTCAAATTAACAATTCCCCAATCAGTGAAACATGCAAACTGCTTATAAGAACGTCTTTCATTCTCTGTGAGGTGCCTGTTGAAAACACTGAGCATGCATCATAAGGTCAGCAATAATAACAACAACAATATTGCTATTAGAAAATCTGATGGATGAAAATTCTGTGACAAATGATAGCAACATCCAACTGTACAAATTCTATTTAGCACTGAAATACAAATGAACTAATAACGTAAACTGACATTAGAGGCATAGTACAGCAGTATACATTTGCAGCTATCCTACATTACAACATTATTTACAATTATTCAACATGCAAAGCAATATGTGTTAAACTGTATGCTATATAGTAGGTAGTACATACATGTACACAAATACACTAGCTGAAAAGTACACACTTTACTGCAGCACAATAATCATAACATTATGCTGTAAGCAAAATAGAGATCTGCATACTAGAAATGCAAATCTAGCTAAAATGCACATTAATGGCTGACAACTGGCATCAGCTGATTGTTAATTAATGGAAATCGGCACTGGTAGTGCCAGTTTAAAAAACATTCAAGATTTATTAGTACTTGAAAGACAACCAGTGAGTGAGTGAGTAGGGTTTAACGTCCCACCCAACACAGTATAGGTCATTTCGGGGATGGCCTTTTCAGGCAGAATGCACACATAAACACACAGTAATGAAACCAAAAATTTAACCTTCACAACATTTACAGAAAAAAACACAATATGAAACATATGAAACACAAAACTTAATCATAAGCCTAAAATTGTAAGAGCTGATCATTATGACCGTGCACATGAAACAGTAATGATCTTCCCTGTTATCCTTCAGACATTCATCAATCTCAGAATGTGTCTATTGGAGAACAGTTGTTAAAAGTAAACTCAGTGAAGAAATTGTCTGCTCTGCTTCTGTTTCCAGCGGAAGTGGGTTCATTTTGTAACTATGTACAACAGTCAGCAATCAGCCAATTGTTAGGCCTTAATAATCAGCCAGCCAATGATTGGCTAATGCTTTATCACTGCATCTCTTGCCGAAATGCTGAAATGCATCAAATACTGAGCCATTTTCGAGATTAAGCTTAGAGATTAGTCGTTATTTTAGTGTCATTTATTTATTTTATGCATAAATGTAGTAGGCCCTATGGAAAGTATGCCCGAACTGCAGGGAGTGACTGTTACAGTGCACAGCAAGGAGAATAAAACTCTAGCATGCATAAAATATTTTATTCATTAGATGGCTCAAGTCAGCCTTGAAAAAGTAATATTTTAAAGAATTTTTTGTAATCCCAAAATCCAGGGATTGGCAGCATCCCAAACCTGGGATTCTGAGACTAAGCTGCCAATCCTGGAATTTGGGACTAGCAAAAATGACCAAAGTCCTGACATTGCAAACATTACATATGAGGTTAAAGGTGAACGACAAACTAAGCCAGTTAGCAGTGAAAAGACATAAAACAATGAACTGCTCAGTATGAAAATGCTTTCTACATCTATAGGACACAAGGCCACAACCAAAATGTACCCTTTTAGACTTTACTTATCATCAATCTATGCACAGGATGGATTATTACAACAAATTTGCTCAAGCATGACATACATTTTGGACATCATTTTTACACAAGTTAGAACATAGTACTTTCAAACTGTCTTACATAACAATGAAATTCAATCGCAAGCAAAATCTTAACACAGCACCATATTCTTGACGGAAAACTGTCAAATGCCAATACCTCACTACGATTCAAGACAAACTTTCAACCACATAACTATTTAAAACAACACAATAAACACATACTAGCTATAACTATCACACCAATTACCAAGTGGAACACACACTTTCATATTACAGATGATAGCAAAGAAAAGCGAAAGACTACGGGCAAATGTAGAAAAACAACTGCAAATACACTGGAGTTTCAGCAAAAGATGAACAATAACTCCCAACATTATGAAATTAACTATATATTATTAGTCCCCAGAATCAAAGCCGTTTGCCGCCGCTGTTAAGACGTCGGACTGCAATCAACCGTTAAGTCAGCGGTCTTGTACCGCTAAGATTCCATGCCAAGTTGGCGGTTTTAGCGGTTTGAAAAAATCAAACAATGTGTTGTGCTCACACTGCTGCAAACAGAGCCACCAATGCGAGTGCACATGTCCTTGTCAATCATCACAGTGTCAGTGGTGACAATAAGTGAGTGAATATTAGTTCTACAGCATACTACAAGATTTACTAATGGACTCTATGAAAAAACGAGATTATCGTATGTCATTACGACTCGGGTAAAAGTTGTTAATTTTGGGGGTCAAAAATTACTACCAGTGACAGACGTCAGCTGCCATGGCTTAGCAATCCGGACCGCCATTAGCTTAACGGCTTAGTGGTCTAAGCCATTAAGGGCCTTAGCAAACGGTTCCGGAGACTATATATTACGTACAAGAGAAAACTTATCACGTCATCACACAATCACTTTTGATCAATATTTACATTTCTGATACAATTATTTGACTATCTGATACACGCTAATAATTGCACCCCTGGAAAATTGCACAAAACTGCAAATCACACCAACTTTTCTTTGCCTCAAACTTGTATCTAATGTAATTTCTGACATGATACCAAAGCACAGATAAGTTTAATGATTCCCATATGCATGTTCACTGAAAACTGGCAAAGTAACCACAGTGTTGAACCATTAAATGTGATAATTAATGTATCACTGTTTCTTTTACGAGCTACTAAATAATAACCATTTTCACATCCTTCTATGTAAAAAGACTTTCTTTACACTGTATCTCAATAAAAAACATGCCACTTTTATTTTTTTCATAACTCCATGTAACATTAGTCGATTTTCTTAACTTTTGACACGCTACTTAAAAACTTGGCATAAGGGACTACAGTTTAGCCCACCTCACCGTAATACCATTGCTACACTACGTTGTGAAATTTAGAAGTCGTAGTTTGGCCGTTTACAACAATGAATTCATACTGAGTAGCGCATGCATCAGCTCAAAAAAAATCACCGAATAGTGACAAACACAAGTAACAGTTATCACCTTTCAGAAAGTCTTTATGTGCTACATCACATCATTTTTATTACTGCATCTGCTCAAAATGTCCAGAACGAACGCAAGTGGATGAATGATGATTTGACTTGCCAACAACACCTTCAATAACGTGCGACCCAGAGCGACTCAGTTGCTGTTGATGCATCATTTCAGTTTATCAATGCAAGATCTTAAAATAAATATGATTAATGTTAAATATGTAACAGATTTTCAGTGATTCTGTGGTGTCGGTGAATTTCTGAGCCGACGCATGTGCTACCCAGTACGAATTCATTGTTATAAATGGCCAAACTACGACTTCTGCATTTCACAAGAAAGTGCAGTGACAGTATTAAGGTGAGGTAAGCTGAGCTACAGTCACTTGTGTCATTTTTTTCACAATGCTGTGTACGAAAAATTATCAAAATCAGCCAATGTTTCATGGAGTTATTCAAAAAACAAAAGTGGCACATTTTTTATTGAGACACAGTGTATATAATTCAATGTGGACAGCTAAACACACATATTAGAGCAAATTATAAGGTATATTTCATCTACATTTCTCTATGGTTAGAAGTTAGAAACACCAGTGTTAATATTTCTGCAATAAAACAAACATCCTTCCGACTACAAGTATCCCATAAGTTATCAGTAAAGTATCAGAATTGATCAAAATGAATGATAAATCAAAGAAGTAACACATATCACAAGAGGACAAGACATGAACAAGACAACTCAATGAACTAAGAAAATAGGTCCTATAAATTTTGCTCAAATCTATGAAAAACTGTTCTACGCAGCAACATCTAGTGACAAACAGAAATTGTTCCAGAAATGCATCAACGGTTGGCAAAACGTCAACAAATCAACCTACATGTTTATTCACAGATATGGGAAGCACTAATGCTACCAAGCAACAGTACAATGCTACCTATTACTGTACTACAATATTTGACAAAAAGTACAGATGGCAAAGAATCTTGCTAAAATTAAAAAAACTGAATTATTGAGACCGGATCCAGTTAAGTTATTGATCATGCAAAGCAGATTACAATAATCTGGACATAATTTATGCTTAACGTAAAGATGATTCACATAAGTGAAGCGATGTATAGTGATGACAACTGAGAGTGAGGGAGTCGACAGACGAAATATTCAAAGAAGACTTAGTATCATAGCAGATATAACAAGTTTTGGCGAGTCCTGTGAGGATGCTCAAAACAGGGATCTGTGGATAATAAGAATCAGGGTGAAAATTGGCCAGTCCTAATGTGACTGAAAATGGTCATCAAAATGGTGTGTATGTGCTTTAAAAAATCTCTCCACAAATTTTCCAGGGGCTGCAAATATTCACAAACATGACTCGGGCGCAAACTTCAAGCTTCTGTACAACAACAAACAGCATGGGTTTTGTACAGATTCAAAACACTACACAATTATGTTAAAATGAAATTCGCATCCATCTTGTCACATGCAGCTCTATGCATGACGTAGTAACAACAAAGCACACTTAGTATATCTGCATCTGTGAAGAACAGCATGCAGCTAATAAAACAGTTCAGCCCAATGGGGCACCTGTAAACTCAGTCTAGGTAAACTCAGTCTGAGAAAACTTCTCTAGCAAAAATCAGTAAAAGTTTCATGCAGAAGCAGTGAAGTCGAACTATTAACGAAAATCTTTGAATCACGTGGACACATTACACTCACACTTAATGCTAAATCTATTTGCCAGTTAGCTGTTGCACATTATAAAGTTACATTTTCAGCACTACAACTCAGCAAAACATCACTTGTAACATAAACACAATCAGAAACCAAAATGGGTCTACTTAAACTCATATGCTTTGACCGAGTTCACCCCTCTGCATGACACCATTTTGGGACTCTACCGAAACCAACTTTACCCAAACCAAGTTTACCTCAACTGAGTTTACATACACCGGTCCAGTGAACACTAAACAGCAGAGAACAATGCACATGTTGCAGTAAAGTCAGACAGGTGCAACAGTCAGAACGAACAAGTCACTTGGCACTGATGTTAGCACAACTGAATCGCTCACACAGCAGTCCGTCCGTCGATCCGTCAGCGAAGCAAATGTTGCATCTTGTTTCAGAGTATGTTACAGCAGCGACAGTAACGACGTCGGCCTCCGCCAACAGATGGCGTCGGTGTCAGTGGCGCAAAGTACGCATGGACTCTGATGTTTGGTAGGTATGTCTGCATCAGAACACATTACAAACTTAGGACAGATAAATTTCAAATCTGGTAAACATTGGAAAAGTTTATTAATTAACTTTTCAACAATCATTAATTTTGATCACAGCCAATGGTGGTTATTGTGCAAAAATGCAAGTTTCTGTCAACTTTATAAGTTATTCAGCTAACAACTGTCACAAATACAGTGGTACAACAAAATGTCTATACTATCTTAAAAAGCCAATCCTGTTTAACCTCTACTCGTGTGCCCAGTGCATTAGAGGTTTTTATCAGCAGTATGCACTGTATAAATCTACGTTTTACTTATTTACTCATTATACAAATGATACACATCAGCATTACCTTGAGTTTGTGTATACCAGCGCGTGTGATCAGCTGACAGTCGTAGAGTTCAATGCGGCGTAGACTCTGGCAGCCGGACAGATGGGTCAGTGAAGCGTCGGTAATGAGCGGACAGTTGTCCAGCTCTAGAATGGTCAGTGACTCGGCGGCACACAGACCTCCTCCCAGCTGACCAATCCCGTCGTCCGTTATCAGCTCGCAGTGTGACAATGACTGCAACAAGTCAACAGTAATTTTGTAAGACATGAAATCACTCATCGGTCTGCCCCTTGGTGAATCATAAGAAGGCAAGTGCAATTTCAGTCTGGAGAATTCAACCCCCAAATGTCCCCTTCACTTGGGGATTAAGAAGGGACCCTCAATGTAACACAGTGTGTCACTGACAAGCAAGCGTACCTGCCAAACAGCACGTAAATGCATCGCACAGTTTAAGCAGAGTGCACAAATGCGATAGATGATGGACAAAGAGACCAAGATACAAAACTGCTTGCACTACGGCAATTTCAACTACTAAAACATATTAATGATGACCAAATGATCAACCAAGCAACTTCGCATCATGAAAAATCGAATGCCTATCTCTTCAAAATCAGTTGTCTGATCCAATTCATGTGTAGTTCTGTTTGGGCATTTTTGGGACTGATAGATAGTCCACGAAAAGTACATAAGACTGGCCATAATCTTCTAACACATTTCTCGTTCATTAACGATTATTTCATTTCTGAAGTCTCAATCCCAGAATACATCATATTTTTCATCACATTATACAGTACATGTGGCTTAGAATCAACACACGAAAAATAAATCAACTTGCTTACAAGAACAGAGAGACGTGGGCAATGCAGTGCGAAAAGTCCAAGTGTGGCATCGGTAATCTGAAATACAAATATTTGCACTGTCGGCTCTCAATAGTTACGGCACTGGCACATATAGCATAACTTCCTACATGTTCTGTACTCAACATGGACTGCAAGCTATTGGCTTCAAACAAAAAGATTTTAGGGTTATTTGGCAGAAACTGTTTAAGGTACAAAGCTCTGCAAGTCATAGCAGGCCTCTGTAGCCTATGTGACAAACATGCAAGATCACCTACATGGAGAGAATAATATAACAGTGGCCAGAGAAAGATAGACACTAATAAAATAATTGATACAGTACTTTGTATTGTTTTACATGTTTATATTGCACTGTATATGTTCTGCCTATTAGCATAATAAACAGTTGATTGATGAAAAGTATACAGTATATAACATCATGGCAAATTACTCACTAAAAAGCAGTCTTCAAGATCCATCCTCTCCAGTGAATGACAGTTCTGTCCAAAAAACACACCTTGATTACCATTTTTTACTAAAATTCAAAACAATGGCCAACGTCATTTGGGACTAATCGAGAAACACGGTGCAATAATTTGGCTGCAACTTGCAGTGCAAATTTTGACTAAGGGCTCCATCTCTCTAAATCTACCCTTCCCGTGGAGATCAGAAACCCTGCCTAGAACACCTCATCAATTTTGCATCAACACACTACTGTGATAATTCAAACGCAATGCAGAGCACAGAATATATCAGTGCTCTCTGTTTAGGGCATATCTGTGACCTTGCCATTTGACCTTTTCATCCCAAATTTTGAGCAGTTCAACTATGTCTCAATGCTGACAACAGTATGGTGAAAATACATTAATGCACACTACAGATATATATAATGGAAACGACATTACAGCAAATGCACAAATGGGCATATCCAAGTAGAAATGGCATTAAAATGTATTCACCCTTCTTCACATTTTATTTTTTTTTAAATTTCACTGCTTCTAATATATTTTTCATGGATTTTTTTTACATTCTTGATATTCATATTAATAACACTAATGCCTTCAGCACCACCAACCAAAGATGATTAGAAGCACAAAAAATCATATGACTGTAATTTGGGCTTTAACATGCACACCTTGATGAGGGCCTGGAAGCCAGAATGAGTAAGCTGAGAGCAGCCAGCAACTTCCAGTGTCCTGCAACATACACACACGTGTGCTAAGGGGTCAAAGTGTGTGTATGGCACTACATGGAAAACCCATCCAAAAGCTATCAAGCGTCACCTGCCATATAGGATCGCACTGCGTAACACATCACCCGACACAAACGAAAACTGTCTCAACTCCAAAAAAGCAAGCTGATACTTAATTGACCGACGTTGGGGGTGTGGGCTGAGTTGAGTTGAGTTACAACATTACTGCCGAAAACTGCATGATTCTATAACAGACAGAGAATCTGAATAGCAATTGTTTCACATTCGAATGAGTGATCTTTGGCAACCTTAAAGTATATAGTAACTGAGACCACAAACCAAGAAAAGATTGGTGCAAAGTCCTGATTAACATGGCAAGCAACAACATCACTGCTGAGGAAAAGTCACAACAATTTCAGTCTTTCCACACCTTTTCTGTTTTCAAGTCAAAAGCCCATGAATCACCAATGAAAAGACAGATGCAAGAAAAGCACATAATGTACGACCAGATAACAACTTAGACTGTGGTTTAATTAGAATAACGAAGTCATTACAGTAATACTCAATAAATAAAGTCTGCAGCAGTTTAACATGAGCTATAAATGTAATAAAACTGCTTAAAATAACAACCAACCAAAGATAGTCGTTTAATATGAATACCTAATTCACAAAAAGTGATAACCGTAACAACTAAGCAAACTGCAAAGACTGTAGATTAACTAAAGTAACAATCAAACTGAAAACTGTGGTTTAATATGTGTGACAAACTGAATTAAAATAATGAAAAAAGCTATAAACAGACTTGAGTTCCATGCATCCCTGGCTGAGGCTAACGAGCGAAGTGTCAGTCAGTCGACTGCACTTTGACACACACAGCGACTCCAGCTCATGACATCCACCACTCAGACTCTTGATGGTCTCATCAGTAATGTTCTGTTGCAACAGCAACAACAGGTGCACTATGTCACAGAACTAACAACTACATTCTACTATGTTCACAGTGTTGCGAAACTAGTCTGGATCTGAATAATAATTGCCAAACTACTGCTAAATAGTGTGGCAATGGAGTGTGCACACCTACAGGCACGATACACCAGACAGCTGGCTTCTAAACGATGGTACCGAAACCAATGAGATAATGGAGTCAGTCCATTACTTCACTACAGCAATGACATTTTATTAGCGATTTGAAAAAAAATAGTTAGTATGTAATTTGCTAGCTTTACAATAAGCCCGCTATTACTTCTTACCACAGCTAACATTGCTCTGTGCATTGATGTCACATTTCATACCATGGGACTGTCCGGACCAACTTGACCAATGATCAGTGTGTTACTGGCAAAGCACCCAGAAATGGCATGTTGGCCCAAGAACGTTTGCAAATGAAAAACTGGGTGGTTACTTAAAATACACATTGCAAGTGAATACAGGGTGTGACAAAAAAACTGGACCCCTAAAGTTAAGTTTTTCGCTGTTTTCTCAGCGACCATTTGGAATTTTAATTTGAAATTTTACAGATATATTTATTAGAACCTTCTACATCTAACTGCCAAGTAAAATATGATTCTGTTGAAAAACAACAAAGTTACAGACTTTTTAGCATGACCACTACTGATTACTCAGCATTCAAAAATGTTCCGGCTACAACACTAATTTAATAACATTGTTGAAATAACACAGTCAAATAATGATCAGATGCCAAAATTCCATTGTCACGGTGAATGTTCAAAGTGTCCACCACCAGCTCCAAGCTACAACACCAGCCTCCAGTCGCCTTATTTGAGAAATCTTTTACAGCCTTGTTGATCGGTCCCTGTGGCAGGTTGCCCCAGATAACCTGAAGCACTTCCTTGAGTTCGATGCTTGTTTTCGGCTTTGTTTTATAGAAGTAACTAATTGAGTAACTAGTTATATTTTGGAGACAGTAACTAGTAACAGTAACTAGTTACTTTTGGAAGTAACTAGCTCAGCACTGATACTCGGCGAATTTGAAGGCCACTGGTCTTTAGTGATGATATCTGGACAGCTGGCCCACAGCCAGTTCTATGCGCTGCGCGGCGTTGCACACTGCTGGAAGATGAATCCAGTGGGCAGCCGGAAATTGCTTAAAGAAATGATAATTTAGTGACAATTTATAAACAATATAAATTACTGTTTATCAAAACGTCACTGTGACATCATCAGCAGTAACGTGTAACCAGTTTTTAAAAATTAAATAGCATTTTTAGCTTGAACATTTTTAATGCAGAAAAATTGGTAGCCAGTCATGTTAAAAATCTATAACTTCATCGTTTTTCAACAGAATCATATTGTACTTGGCAATTAGATGTAGAAGGCTTCCTTACCTTACCTTACCTTACCTTACCTCCGGGGTGGACAGGCTTTTACACCTGCCCAGCGCTGAGACTGTATCAGTTCGGCCCAATGTGCGTCCCCGAATGTAACCACAAGGTTACAGGTAGTGGCTATAAAGCCATAGAGAGCTGTGAAGCCGTAAATAGACAGCTGTAAAGCCATAGTCGGCTAAGAAGCCAAAACCAGCACAAAAGCACTGGTAACATGTAGCAATCTGCTCTCATGAATTTAGTCAGCTCTTAGTTAGCTCCTCATCTCCAGATTTTAGAAATCTTTCGGGTCATCGACCCGGTGCAAAGCCCCACCACCACGTCAAGGTGGCTGACCATGAATAAATAACGCTGTAAAATGTCATATTAAAATCCCAAATGATTGCTGAGAAAACAGCGAAAAACTGTAGTCGCACCCTGTAGTCTCAATGTCAACTTATAAATGTTCAAATCAACTCGCATAACCATAAAGGTTGTCATTTTCGTGCATATCAAAAAAATCTAAGTTATGCTTATCACTCTGTATGACTGTAGTTACAATTCTGCCAAGTAAAGTAAATTTAGTACAGCTGTCAAGCTAACACATTAATTAATGCGTTAGTGCATCAATAAATTCATGTATGTTAAAAAAATTAACGCACGTTAAAAAAATTAATGCACATGCGTAAATTTATTTAATTTACTGAATTCTGTAAAGCAAAAGTTTCAATATTCCCTTAAACTGCAGTTATTTGGCAATCGAATGAATTCAAGTAAACAAACTGTAGTTGCTGTTCCATCACTACTGTAAATAAATACTATTTAGATGACAAGCTAATAGATTTCTATGCTAGCGATGACATCAGTTATTGTTGGAAAAAGTGTTTTTATTTACTTTCTAACTTTCTATATTCTACAAGTGGCCTCCCCAAACATCGTGGGGCCCAGGGTAACTTCACTTTCTGCTTCCATCTCGACAGGCCTGGGTGTGTTAATAACGCATTAATTAATGCACTAAAAAAATTAACGCAGTGCGTTAATGCGTTAAAATACTAACGTTTTGACAGCTCTAAAATTTAGCATTGTGTATTCTTTAAGCAGAATACAAGCAGAATACAAGTAAACTGGACTGTATATCCAGAAAGTGACAAACTGCAACAATCGTAATGAGTGATAAATTTGAAAAAATATACAAGAGAAAAACACTTACAATGCATCCTTGTACGTTCAACAGACGAAGCTTTGGGCAATGAATACCAAGATTCTTCAGACCGGCATCTGTCAGCTGAAACATCAAATCACATATCACTATCTTCAATGCAGAACATACCTTTAACCTTTTTAACCTTTAATAGTGACTTTCTGCATATTCAGTCTATTCAGCACTTAAAGTGTCACATTTGTACTACACTGCTTATATACCCGCATGTGAACCAGACACCTCCTCAATACAATAATTTGAGTTGAACTTTCAAGGCATGAGCAAAAATCTAATAATGAATTTGTTTGCATTTTTTCAGTTCCTTACAGTTGTTTTTAAACCTTTAATGTAAACGATAATGACAATGTTTGACAAAAAGCAGCAATACATATCAGTGTATGTTGAAAAATTTTTCTGAAAATTCTGCCCCCATAGTCGAGACACTGACCTATGTGCATGTCAAAAAAGGCACTTAAGGTACCAGCCAGTTAGCCACAAATAACGTAGAGAAATATTTCAACAACCTGAGATGCTCCTTTGCACATAAACGTGCGCAGTCTGCTGGCACGTCGTGCGAGGCACTCAATTCCGTCGTCCGTCACCAGATGACACCATGATATACACAGCACTTCCAGGTGAGAGCAACCAACACTGTACAACCAACCACATACTGTGTAGCAACATTTTCTACAGCATTTCATACAAAAGTAGACAACAGTGCTTTACAATAAACAACTAAGCAACAATTAAAAAAAACGCCTAAATAATATTTTTAAAAACAACAGAAAACAGATCCTAATATACCATATAAAATACTCAGCCAGACAAATGTGCAGCTACTTATTAAATGTTGTGTTTCATACTACATATCCGGTATTATTGTGTAATGCATAAAAAGTGGTGCAGTCTAGCAGTACTCCCATTACCGAAATAACAAAGCTTACTTACTGACTAGTGAAAATGCTGAATCAGTAAGTAAAACATAATGCAGATGTTGACATTGTACTAACACTGATACATCACTCACCTGGTGTATCAGTGTATCATTCACCTGAGCGATATGAGAGAGAAATCGGTGATAGCAGCGCATGACTCGAGATTCAATTGTCGAAGTTGCTGACAGTTTTGACTTAGACTTTGACACGTTCTACAACATACGCTACAGTGAAAGCAGGAATAAGACTGGGAATTTGAATATTATGAATTTTAACCATTTGGCAAAAGTCACAAATTTTTACAAATTTTAAAGTGCTTTGTTACTAAAGATACACAAAATAATTTTTTATAATCTGGTTAAATTCATGAATTTCCGTACGAATTTTGAAAATGGTAAATCACAAATTCTCAATTTAGGTCATGGGGATGCTGTACCCACTTTTTTCCATGGTAAGAACACAGCCTTCAGTATAAATAAAATCCATGCAAAAATGCCAGCTTTTATAGTACAAGGGTGTTTAAATTTAAAACTCTCTTTCAAGGAAATTTTATTTTCGATACTACGTAAAATAATCTTTGCACCTTCCACCTTCCTTATCACATGTTTTGTTCTTTTAGATATTTATGCTATTGAAAATTATACTTTAATATAATTATAAATCAAATACACTAGACACTACTGCCTTTACCAATTCTCTGTATCTAACAATAAAATAATTGAAATTTAAGGTTGTTTTATGCAAACTGAATACAAGACAAAAAACGGTTTATAAAGAAAACGTGTAACGATATGATACCACCTATACAACTGTGGCAACACCATAAGTTACAAGCATTTGAGAAAAAAACACTAATACTATGCAGAAAAACGATATACTCACAGATCTGTGATACGCGTACAGCCACTCAAGTTCAGCGCCAGAATGTTGCGACAGTTCTGAGCAAACATTCTGCACAAGAACAAAAAATGCTGTATTAATTAACCAACTACCAGAAACGAACTTGGTCAAACAAACAAAGGAAAATCCAGCAGCCACATTCAAGACAGAAACTGACCACCCACTAACGCCTGGCAATTTCAAGAACATGTTACGTGGCCTTCAGCTCAAGAACGTTGAGCACAACTGGGTAACAGTTTTAGTACAAAATGCAAACTGGCAGGATTACTTCATAGAAAGTTCAGCAGCTGAGAATTACCTTAAAGCAGCGTCAGAGACATGTTGGCAACCCCGAAGACTGAGAGACTTTATGAAACCTCCGCAGTGTTTTGACAACTTCTCTATAACCAAACCCTACAAAACACACCACTAACAATAAGCAAAATATCTACTTTACAAGAAATATGAGCTGAAGCTCATGAGATGTGCGACAGCCTATAGCAGTTCCTGTACGCAGTTTGTCTTGATCTATCTCCATCCGTTTCGCCACAATTCACTCTGCTGCAGCCGAAAATTGCAAAAAATCACTAAAGCCTCTATTTTCGCGGTTCAAAGTCATTTAAGGTTCATCAATATTGATACCACGAAGAAGCATGTCACCAGTGCTTGTTATGGTAAGCAGCATATCTGTACCTATCTGCAACTGTTTTCACGCAAACAAGCCAATAGCGGAAAAATAACCACTTTTTAGACAAGTAACCCTTTTGACACCCTTGTGTGCATGCCTCGTTGAATGCAGTGGGTCAGAACTTGGAGTGCTAATATCTACATTCAATGCTAAAAATTCTGTACACAGGTTGTCTTTGTCTATCTCCATTCTTCAGCCATTTCGGCGCAATTCACTTTTAATGTGCATCGCAGCCTGAAATTGTGAAAAAATCACTAAAACCCCCTTTTTGGGGATTCAAGATCACTCAAGGTCATTGATGTTGACATCACTAAAAATCTTGTTGCCAGTGCTTGTTATGGTGACAGCATGTCTGTGCCTATCTGCAACCACTTTCATGCTAAACAGCCCAATAAGGTCTGTTTAGGGGATGCCCCTCTTTTTTCAATCATTTGTGGGGACCCCACTCACTCAGTGACATGAAATTTTGTCACAAAATACTAGAGACTCTAAGCTATCATACAGTAAAAAACAGAGGTCTCTATCTCACCTGGGCTTGAATCAGTACTGAATCGTGACAGACAGATGGACGGACAGAATTACCATAGCTAATATGCGCTACAGCTAGCTGTGCTACCTCTCACATGCAAAAACGGTCATAAAAATTGATATATACACACGTATCAAAATCAGTGCTGTTTTCCATAATTTATTTTCAAGGAATTTTCAGTGTTGTTTTATCAACCGTATTTAGTATATCCTGCTATTTACGTTACTGCTAGATTGCTAATATATTTTATGGCACCAGTACTTCACAAAATACAGCAATTAACAGTAGTGAAATGCTCAATGCTAAATGTTTGTTCCTTTTCCGTGTCCAGGTACAATGTCTGTAACACACTTACCGTACCCACTACCCAACTCTCTAAGCAACACGAGTCTCTCTGTTGACACGATAAAATGCTATATACACAACTTCTTGTTTGCTCTTCACTAACCTCAATGCTACAGCACATTAGAAACTTTTTCTGCCTCAGCACCACATAAATTTACTATGTACCATATTTTTTCTGAAGCGCAAACTACTGAGCAAAATGGATCACAGCATTAGTCACTCAGAATTTATCAGTGCAGTCTTTTTAAAGCAGCAACTTATAATTGACATCATGACAAATTAAAGCTGCAAACCTCGATGTCGGTCTGAAAAGAGAAAAGATCTACATGTTGCCAGTTGCTGCCATCGAGAGCCACCAACTTCCAGTAGCGTGAAACCCGTGCACATCGACATAAACTCGTCACATCCAAATATGAAAAAATCCTATCAAACAAACACAGAACACGATGGTGAGTTGTACAGCACATGTACAACTATTTGCACGAACTGCTTATGAGGAGGACAGCTTATTATGCTTAACATTTTAAAATATTATTGTTTCGCACATTTTAGACTTGTAATGTGCATTTTTAAAAACTTCTAGCCTAGTATTACTTTTATGTTTTTAAGCCAGACATTAGCTGCAATGCACAGTAATGACGTTTTATTAAAATCATTCATTCATATAATTAAACATATAATGCTAAACAACTATTGCATGAGGTACCTGTAAGCCTAACTAAATAAAAAAGAAGAAATCTGAGCTAATGCTCATGAGATGCACGAGAGCCTACAGCAGTTCCTGTTCGCAGGTAATCTTCGTCTATCTCCATCCATTTCGTTGCAATTCACTCTTGTGCAGCCAAAAAATTGCCAAAAAATGACTAAAAATCCCTATTTTTAGAGTTCAAGGTCAATGAAAATCATCAATGTTGACAATACTAAGAAGCTCGTCACCAGTGTGTGTTATGTTAAGCAGCATGCCTGTGCCTATCTGCAACCATTTTCACACTAGACAAGCCAGCAGCAGATAAATAACCACTTTTTAGAGGTACCCCTCTTTGACACCCACGTGCACAGGCCTCCTTGAATCTAGAGGGTCCAGACTTGGATTGCTAAAATCTACATTCGATACTGAAAATTTCATATGCAGATTGTCTTGGTCTATCTCCAGCCATTTCGGTGCAATTCACTCTTAAAATGCAGCCTGAAATTGCAAAAAAATTCAATAAAACCCCCTATTTTGGGGTTCAAGGTCATTCAAGGTCATCGATGCTGACATTCCTAAAAAGCCAGTGCTTGTTATGATAAGCAGCATGTCTGTGCCTATCTGCAATCATTTACACACTAAACGAGCCAATACCTGCAAAGTAACGTGTTTCTAAGAGGTGATGCCCCAATTTCAACCCCTTGTTCGAGGGACCCCCTTCATCCAGTGGCATGAAATTTTGTCACAAAATACCAGAGACTCTAGACTGTCATATGGTGAAAACCCGAAGTTTCTGTCTCACATAGGCTCCAAACAGTACTGGGTTGTGTTAGACAGACAGATGGACAGACAGACGGACAGACAGAATTACCATAACTAATATGCTAGCTCTCGCGCATAAGAAAAACAAACAATGCACTATCAGCAAATAGCACTATCATGCCACTAAACACAAATATGAAATAGAACTAAGCATGAAACTAAACTGCAGTATTCGGCCGATCCATTGACCTTTTGTCTAGAAACAACCCATTCTAAGCAAATCTTTTGTGGTCCACCCAGCCTGTTATGTTGAACTTAGACCAACCGAATTTCCATTTTCCAGTGTGAGCATCGATTGAGTTGTCCATGTCCAACTCAGCCAGTGTAACAATAACCAAAGTCACCAATTACAAAACAAACAAGTACCATATGAATATTGTACAGCTTAACAACTATGCAAGATACTTGAACTTCAGTAAGACAACAGATGCCTTTTAAAAAATTTACAATGACAAAATATTCACATATAAATTAAAATACTTTTCAATGTTTTTCCTGCTAGTAAAAGAGCTGCAACAGAGCTTACCTTAATAAGAGTTCCATTGGTAATTTATCTATGAGATCTTCATTTGACTGAGGCAAATTCACCAACTACATCACGTACAAAATCAGAGTAAGATAACAACAGTGAAATGTAAATGGAAAGTCACAGTAAAGGATAATTTATCTGCGACGAAACCTGCTGGCAGCCATGAAAAGGAAAAGAGTGTAGCTGTCATAAATGTAACGCAAATAGTAAAAAAACAAATAAATAAACAGAAAAAAAATACAATAGGCATCAATTTCAGTGGCTAAAGGTTGATAATGCATTTTTCGATGTGACCTCTAAAATAGTTCTAAATAGTGGGAATCTTGCTGACGTACAACTTCGCAACTGTTTATTTGATTTACATAGCCCATGTACAATTCTTGGCGCAATCGCATTTTTCCTCGGAGAGCGTTTTCACATACCTAGGGTCAGTTAGGCTTAGGGATAGGGTCAGTGGTTAGGGTTTGTGCCAGTGTTCATTTATAAGAAATTGTACAAAACTGTTCGGTAAAGGTAAGTATTCTAGGTATGCGAAAACGCTCTCCAGGGAAAAATGCGATTGCAACCAACTCTTATAAAAAACAAACAAACAAATGAATTTTCAGTACATAGTAAAAACTTCACATTTAATCAGTATAGTTGCCCTAACTCAGTAAGCTGCCTCCAATATTTAAATTACCAGGTTTCGTGCTTTACTGCATAGGACATCAATGGATGCACTGAAAAATCAACGAAGACCGCAGCAGAATGCAAATCGTACTTGGGAGGTTATCTGTCCAGAGGGCATCACAGTATACTGCGATTCGTCCGGCCAAGCCGATGAATGACTCGCAGAAACACCTTGCCATGCCGCTAGCTGATCCATTGCTGACGTCCGTCACGAATAAGCACAAATTTTAAAACAAACGTTAACGCTAAAACAGAAGGTAGATGACATAATACACAAATATAACACAACCCAATAAAAACACTGTTTACATTTTCTCTTATTGGTTGGCGTTGGGTCAAGATCTCGTGAGCATCACATTAAAAACGAATTACTTGTTTCTTCAGAACAAAACACTTAATTTTACATTTCTTTAAAACTTATAAAGAGATTATTTTTTGTCTGTATTACGTATTTAAAAAACAAAGATTAAACATTTTTCCGACAGAACTGATAATCACACTTTAAAGTCTAGGTGTGAGAGTTCGACCTACAAAAGTGGATAAAGATTAGAGATGAGTCAATATTAAAATTTTTATTTCGATATCTCAATATCGTATAGTATACCGACACGAATTACGGATAGTGCGACTGCGATATCAATATTTTATAGGCATGTAACCATTACAGGGTAGTCCGTTTGTTAAACTCAGCAATGAAATAATATTTGCTTGGTTAATTGACTAATCAAGAAAGAGTCAAATTCTAAACTCCGTCGTTTCAGTCGTTTTTGTAATGTCACAGAACAACGGCAATGGCACTCAACAATTAAAACAAAACCAAAATTGTTCAGTTTAAAAAAAAAATACAAGTAGTCTGTCCGCGGTCGAACGGTCGAATTAGACTGCGGATCGAAGTCCGCCCGCGGACCGATCCGCACTCCACATATCTCGGCTGGGTGCAGCTGCAGCTGCTGCAGCAGCTATGAGCTACTGTTGATGCTGGTTGCACTGAGCGGCGTGTGTGCGGTGAATGTTTGGCGTAACGCCGGTGATACTTCATTACGAGCGTCGTATAGACCTCAACGTTGCGATGTTCTTCTAGAATTATGCAGCAAGCGCAGCAGAAAAAGGCGAGTTAAATTAGAGGGTCTCTCGAATTGTCGATCAACATGCTGAGGCACCACGCGCCGCTAACTGAAGTCTGGCTGCCTGTCTGTAGTACCGATAGTCTAGTGCTAGTTGCATTATTTGTGTTAGTCAGCTAATTTGCATGAAGCGGTTTAAGTTTGCTTTAATACTTATAGAATATAGATGTATGCAGAAAAGAAAAGTGAAAAGCGCGCTACGTGTGTGCCGCTAGTATCGCCAGGGCTGCTCATCTCTAGCTGTGTGGTTCAAGTGCGGGGGTAATTTGCGGAATGAAATCTACGGAATGAAGCTGATTGGTTGACGAGCATGATCACGTGATCAGCCCGATTCCGCAATTTACTGCCAACCTTCCAAGCTCGACGTGGTGGTAACTTGCGGAATGTATGGTGCAGAATTGCTGTACGATAAACGACGAAAATGTTGCAAAACGTAGAAAAAACGATAAAAAACGTTAACACTCCAAAACGTACAGTGTGATTGTGAACTGTGACTCTGTAATAAACTGATTTAATTTTACAACTATAATATTATTGATTATATTTTTTTTATTTCTTTTCTGCTGTTATTATTTAAATTTGTACTGCTGTAGCCTGTTATGTCGAATAAATATGTTTAAATTATTATAATTCCGCCTGTGCTGAAATGAACAGTAGCGTAGGGGCCTATATACCTGGAATGCAGTGCTATATATTCACATTATAACCTCACATGATGAATTATGTTAAACAAAACAGTTAGTTTGTGTCACTTTGTTGAGTCTATTTTGTGTGCCTTGCTTATAAACCAATTCTTTTAAAACTGTCAAAGTGCCAAAGATTGTGCAGCACACCTGCCACTCTAGCTACTGACTCCCCGTCGGCTGACGTCCCAACAACAAAAGCAATCAAACAAGCGCCGCTTGTTTCAAGTGCATTTGAAGTTGCCGCATATGGCGTTAAATAGCCTATAATAGATCGACATGCAGCGAATCCCAGAAATAGTGCGGCGTAACTGAAGTCTTAAGCAGTCGAGGTCATTAAAGCTTAAAAAAGAAAACAACGACAGCCGTTCTTCACTGACGTATTTGACAGACGTCCACAGACTGTAGTATATAGGCCTCTGTTGAACCAAACTTCAAAGCGCCGCTAACTTCACGTGAAGAACCCGCCGAGTGATAAAAACGTCACAACTTTCAAGCTGAGAGTGAGACAATTAAATCGCCATAGATTTAAGCCGTATTTTAATCTAAGCATGAAATATTGCCTACAGTGGCCTACGTTGCTCGGTAATCAGTGGCAATAAATGCCGAGTGCGGCCGGGGGCGTTATCGATCGATCGGTCGGTCATTCCGCATTCCGCATATTACCCACCGTTCCGCAGCCTACTTCCGCAGATTTCATTCTGCAAATTACTTTCCGCATTCCGCATTTCCGCAAATTATCAACACCCTCAAGTGCGTAGGTCTACATCACAGCAAATCATACCTAAAGATATGGACAGTCAGATAGACACACACGGGCGATTCAGTTTATTATAGCCTGCTGAAACAAAAATTTCTAAATGCTATTTTTGACACAGTCTGTCTTAGTGAATTTTTTGATGAGTTTGGTCTTTCTAAAATGAGGAATTGAAACACTATCTTTTCCACGATGCATGTATCTATTTACAGTATGATTTTTGCAGTATAATTCTATGCTGCCACTTCTAGCACATGCTTTGCATTCTTTCTGGTATTTCTGGTTTTATGTTTAAGTTCATTTCATTTGCTTTGATAACTTACTGTCTGTGTTACTTTATTAACTGACCATTGACCAATTATATTGAAATTATAATCGTCGCGATTTGTTCCACTCATGGCAACAGCTGAGTGGCACTTGCTATGAAATAATATTTTTCTACAAAATTTGGTGGTTGTACCTAATTACTCGTTTGCCATCAGCTGTTCAAAATTTTGTGTGGGTTCATTCAGATTTGACAATTCTGTTGTAGAAGGTTTAGGGGTTTCTTTTTTCCAGACACAGTGTTGAGATCTTAAGAACAGTGTGTAGGCCTATTTTTGCAGCTCGGTGATAGTAATAGCATTCTGTTTTGCTGTGGCATTTCAGCGATATCTGTCTGCATTTTGACTGCATGGGATATGAAATGAGTGTTGTGTTTTCTGTTCTGTTTAGGTTTATATTTTGCTTATTTCTTCAACATAGATGTTGCACGGAAATGCTGTCAAACGAGTCTTTTAGAAGAAAGGTTTGTAGTTAACTGCCTTCCATTCTGGTTGCAGCTTGTGTGAATTATGTAGCTTGTTTTGGGTGGTACATAAAAATGGAACATCACGTGCTGACGCATATTGTGCACTAATGAGCAGTCGACAGTTTTGGTATGGATAATCCTCTCATTGCAGTAAAGGATGGTCATATTGAACACTGTTGTTTAGCATGACCAGTCTTCACTGCAGTGATCCAAGCTAATCATTTCTGAAGCTGTCCGATTGGATCTGTGTATGCAGACCACGTGCCTATGCTCTGCTTTTTATGCCCACCCATGCACAGTCTGTATGCCACACAGTTCTTCTTTGTATATTCTATTTATCTCTGTGTGAGTCACTGTAACGTCTGCTTGAGTCTGACTGACTGGCTGGCTGCTTCTGTATGTAACCTGATACTTCATTCCACGTGCAGGCCTAAAATCTTCCAGACACAGAGCATCTTTCATTTCATCAGAGGTAGACACTTGCCATGCGGTGCCTGCCTGCCTGTGGACATGCACAGAACTGAGCAAGACTGCTGCCACTTATCTTATCTTCTGCCGTGCCAGGCAGTGCATTACGATCAGACAGAGCAACTCAATACCCTTGTGTCTTCCTGTCTTCAGCTATGCCTTTACTTTACCTGTCTTATCTTAGTTCTGCATGTGCGCACCCTCGCGCCTCAGATTCAATTACCCGACGGATTTCCCCGCCATAAATGCGCCATAAATTTTGTTTGCTTGCTTAGAAAATCAAACTCGGTTTGTTTAAGGACGTGGCAGCACAGCTGCTGAATTGAAGCAGATTACAGCAATGAGTTTGCTGTTAAACGGTTAAACCAGCAAATGGCAATTAAAATTGTAGACAGTTGTGTGGAATTAAAATCGAAATTACAGTGCCGTATATAGGTGAGACTATGGAACCAGTATTGAACCGCATGATAGCCGTTAAGAGCATAAGTGGAATAAAATGTTCATTTTTTGGGGGGGGGTGTGGACTGAGATGTAGGTCAGCTAGAGTAGGCCTATGCAGAAATGACGGTGATCACGGCGATTTTTTTTTCGTCGGTCGCGCGTGTTGACGTGATATAACGTGTGTCAACGGGTTGAGAATGTCGCGGCAAGCAGAGATGATATTGTTTCGCGCCCCAGTAAATATTGTGTCCGCCCATCCAGGGACTAATGAATAACGCCGTCATCATAACGTGCAGTGTGTAGTGGTCAGTGGTCACTCTGCGGCGTCATGTTTACTGACGTGACGTCACAGCGGTCAGTTCTGACCAACAGACAGGCGTCGAAATGGCGCATCACCACACGGGCGTAATTCTGTATCCAAGACTGGGGGTTCTGAGGGAGGGTCTGGAGGGTGAAAGACCCCACTGCATGGGGTCCATGGCTTGAACCCTGGTATGGAGGGTCTGGCGGACGAAGTCTGCCAAAAGCGTAGCTGAAATTCAGCATTGGCGTAAACTTTTCATTTTGCAGCGACAGCTTTTCTGCAATTCTACAATTTTGTGCTTTTATTCACCAACTGGAATTAGCCGTTATTTTGACAAAGCAGGCACTAATAGTAAATTCACAAAGCCACGTATTATAACACTGTCGTTCTCTAGCGATAAAAGCCCAAGTTCTATATGAGAAATATTTGATAATTGCAATAATTCATTGCTTTCAAATTTCTTTTCTCAAATTTTAGGGATTGGGAAAAATTATCATGTTAAGCAATATTTATTTTTTATGTGTTTTTCTTACTATTGTGTATTTCCTTTTCTTTTCATTCGTACTAACCGTTTATGCACCTGTGATGGTGAATACAAGTTTTTTTGTACGACGCTAGCAACCACCACATCATTGTGCGAGGGGATTGTAACACATCTAGCATTCACGAATTACGCTCCAGACTCCAGTGCATCACCGGGATGACGTGACGCTTGTCCATGCAGCTGTTTATAGTTTACTGGTCATTGACTATGCATCCCATTCTCATGCATGGAGAAAGATAGAGAGTAGGGGAAGCCGGGTCCCAAGGGACCGAGTGTTATGACTTCAGTTCATTCGTGTCTGCTGCTGCATCAGGCAAACAGCTGCGTCACTGGGTCACTTCAAGATCTGGACATCACAATTCTAGGCGACTCCGTTTTCCCTTCTTTTTCTTGATTCCTATTTCCTTTTTTCCGTTTTCCTCCTTCTTGTTTCTGCTCTTTTTCTGCTGTCGTTTTTGCCTTTTCTTTCCTTCTTTTTTTACCAGACCCCAAGATGCAAAAAAAACTGTTTCATTAGATGCTCCACAAAGTTCGTCACGAACTGAACACTTATGGGGCGACGTTGCACAGGATTTTGGCCCGGGGTTGGGGCCAAAAGGGCGATTGTCGACGCCCTCGTAGAGTAACCCTTAAGCCCTGGGGCTTATTTCAGTCACATGTCTTGATTTTTCTCAGCGCTGATGGACAGTGAATGGTTGCTAAAAGTTTGGTGCTGTATAGATCTAGATGTCTATGTTTATTGTTTCAGTTGGTTTGGTTGACTTCTAGGGAGGGAAAGGTTCGAGTGGATCGTCACTGAAGAATGTATACACGGAGCAACTCAACAAGCTGCAGCAGCGGCACCAGCACGAGTGCGACCTGCTCGAAGATCTCAGGTACATGCACCTGAAACAGCATGTTCATAACTGCACGTATACTTCTTTACTGAATCACACACAACAAGTGGCATAGCTAGGAAGGAGTTTATCTTGGGGAGCTCTCCTGAAGCCCAAAAGGCCGAAATTTGGAAGATGATTTTTTGGGGAGGGTCTCGCTGCTTTCTCCCCACCAGCTGCATGTGGGAAGCGCTGTAAGTTTCCCAGTGGGGTTTGAGATGCTGCTTCAAGCGCAAATGCATTTCGGACGCATTAAGAACGCAGAAAACGCATCTAGTGGCTGCAGATGTCGTGCGTGCAAACCACATATTGTCCACAGAGTGTACCATCAGTGAACGAATTTTGAAAACTGGCCAATCTCGATCAATATATGGCTAAAATCTGGACAGTCACAAAGTGGAACGTTTTTTGAGACACACTGTATAATTTTTTTCGTTCATTTAGATAAAACACATAGGCCTACAGTGATTTTGAATTGCTGCTGGTACATTTCTCATGATATTGTCTTATTTCACACTGACAGGTAGGCCGGTGTTGACGTGGTGTTGCAGATTATTTGCCAAGCAGCGTTCGGTGATCGAGAAAGAATATGCACAGGTAGGCGTCTTGCACCTGAACAGCTTTTTTCACCGTAGCCTACTGGCGATGGTTCACGATGGTTCACGTGTTTAAAATCACATTTCTGTGGCCAGAATGAAACTAGTTCTTATTAGCGCTATGCAATCGTTACTTTATACTACTATGCTGTACTATATTTAGGAACATGAAAATATATTTTCACATACTCAGTGGCAATGGCAATGCAGTTGGTGAGAAAGTGAGTGTTGGAACTTGGACCAGCCCCAGCAGTATACGTCCCACGCACAAATCTGCTAGTGATTGTTAACTGCTACAGCTACTGTTTGTTGTGACGTTATTTAATGTACGGCTGGTCTCTTGTTCTGAAACTCCGCTGGAGTCTGCCATCACCACCGGAAGTCTAGGGGCAAGTAGGGCGTCCAGAAATGCAAAGGGGAGCGGACGATGGTGTACATTTCAATTTCATATATTATGCATATTTACGCGCAACAGCAGCTGTTGCTGTAGCACGTCTTAGCCATCGCAATTCTGTCCGTCTGTCTGTCTCTCTGTCTTACGGGTGATTCAGTCAAAAACGGTGCAAGCTAGGATCACCAAATCTTCACCGTCGGCTACCTGGAAGACGATCAGTGAAGCTTTTTCATAAATTTGAAAAGGGTTACCCCAAGCGAGGGCGCTAAATGAGAGGTTTTGAGGAAAATTTGCGATTTTAAGCCAATACGGCTGAGCGAGACCGGTCGTGCCGTCTTCCGCTCTCTGGCGAGTGTAAAACAAACATGGTTGCTAGGATGGGTAAGTTGCACCGGGCTTTCAAACATGCACCGCTGTTGCGCGTTCCTCTTTGCGTTAGCTGGGCTTTTCTTGTTTTGTGGTGCGTAAGAAAATGAGAAGCTAGTAAGTTATCAAATTCCAAATTGCATTCACGCAAAACTAACCACGCCATTTGATCATCAAACGAAAAAGGCTCTTCTAAATTACGCCGCTGGTTCAAACATTATTTGTGCTTGTAGCCCATAGTGCGTCCCGAAACTACAATTTTTGGACAGATTTTAGACAGAGTTTTCCAACATTGCACGCTAAAGTGCCCCGGATGCAACGTCCTCCACTTGAAATGGGTACCGCTACACAAATTGTGACGCCTGGAATGTGGATGCATATTTCAGCTGACTGAAAGTCTTCTTGCAGTTGTTGACTACATTTTTGAGATTGTCTCCCCCTAATAAATACGCCCCAGGCAGGCTTTAGACAAGACGGACTCTTGCTACGGGGTTGAGTTGGAGTCGTGGATGCCGTGGTTAGGGTGGTGGGATATTAGCTGTGAGTCAGCTGCTGGCGTGGCAGACAGATCCAATGTTGGCTTGACTGGCCGTGCGGCCTAGTACCGGTAGTAGTACGCCTACTGACAGCTAGCAACAGCTGAACGCAATTAGATCCTCACTCTTTACTATATAAGCTCTGCCATCCTGGAAGGCTTCCGACCCAGCTCGTGCTGTTGTCATCTGCTATTGGTTTGTGGCACCGTGACGTTTGATGATGCCCCGGTCTAGATGCACCTACGGCGTCTTTGATGCCTCCCGCCTCTGTATCTGCAGCGGAAACGTTTAGGCTACTTTGTATTTATAATGCTGCCTGGTGCCTGCGTCATTCATTAGGCTGCCGGCGTGTTGTTTTGTCTTTACACTTTCAGTTAAGCTAAGTCTCCATCCATGATCCAAAGCAATGCATGAAGTACTTGCGTGCTTTTTTGACGCAACTATAGCGCAGCGGACGAAAGTGACACAACAGCGATAACGCAAGGATGGAATTAGAAGCGGTGCATGGTTGTGCAACTTGTGCTCCGTCTTGTGCGGTACTTGTGACTTCCTAGATCGTCAGATGTTCAACATGATGATCTGCAGAAACTTAGCCACAAGGACTTAGGACTGCACAAAAGAGAATAATCTGGATGATTATAAGATCCGTGCTGGGGAGAATTTGCATCCGGTCGTTAATCACCATGCTTGTAATGTGTCCCAGTCCTTCCGTGGATCAATCAGTCATCGATATAATTGGTGGGATGGAAGAAACAGCGGTGCGATCAGTTGGACGTTAATGAGACGCTAAGCCGATCACCGACGATCGATATTAATCATCTTCGACTGACGTAATGCCGCACGTAGGCTACAGAAAAATAACTGATTAATTACCTCACCGTAATGCTGTACGTCGGATTAAGTCCGTTCTGTCCGTTTTTGCACAGTTCTTGCTCTGCCTTGCCTTTAGCAGTCCTCGTTTCAAGGGTAGGCCGCACAATGAGTCGTCGTTTTCCGTTCCGATCTGTTTTCCACTTACCGCATTGCATCTGAAAGCTTATGACCCGTCCGTTACATGACATTGCTCATACACGCGCATGATTATCTGATGTGACCGAAATGTTTCAACTTTCTGCTTTTTATGCGCGAAAGCAGCTACTGCTTTCAGCGCGTCTTAGCCATCGCAATTCTGTCTGTCCGTCTTGTCTGCCCGTCTGTCACACGGGTGGATCAGTCAAAAAGGGTGCAAGATAGTATCACCAAATCTTCACCGTCGGCTACCTGGAAGACTCTAGTTTCAGGATCCGTAAAGCTGTTCCATAAATTCGAAGGGGGTGACCCCGAACGAGGGCGCTAAAGGGTTGGGCAAAATTTGCAATTTTTGGCCAATAAGTCGCTGTATCTCAGTAACGGTGCGAGATAGGGCCTAGATTACTATTAATCACTAATAGGAAGTCGTACACTGGCTCTCGATTGGCGCCGAATTCAATGACCTTGAATGACCTTGAACGCCAAAATAGGGGGTTTTATGGATTTTTTCGCAATTTTGGGCTGCGACAGAAGTCTATATCATTCACAAGGTGGCGCCACGGAACTATCGTTATGCGATCTAGATAGACAATTTGGTATTTGTATATTAACTTAACGTGTTAATTATGCAGTGATAGTTGTCGAAATAAAGTGCAAAAAACCCACAATGTCTTAAATAGAAAGCGCTTACCATGTTGCAAGTTAATTAATTCGTATAATTTTTTTCATTGTCAACGTGTTTCACCATACGTCACGGAAAACGTCTCGGCGAGATGTTGAAGCTCTCGAGAGTCTCGAGAGCTTCAAGATCTCGGCTAGCGTCTCGAAAGCTGCAACGTCTCGTCTCGGTCTCGGTTTAGAAGGTCTCGTGCACATCCCTGATGCATGTGTTGACGTGTTTAGACGCAGTATCGGTGGAGGGATCACGTCGGTTCATTCGTGAGCCGGCAAGTCACGTGGAAGCTGTGGCAGGTAGTGAGGTAACACTGGAGTGTGTGGTGGGTACTGACGCTGGTGGTCATCGACCTGGTGGCGTTCCCAGTCTATCGTGGAGGCGTCGCTCTGGTTTACCGCTGCCGCACGAGAGACACTACAAACAGCTCGGTATGTACTGCAGTGCTTAGTTTATTGTATATCTCTTCTTTAGTCTTCATAGGAAACCCATCTTAGAGCTATGGAGCGTCACCTGAAGGCTGAATTGACACTGGTTGGTTATAAATAACTAGATGGTTTACCTTTCCGCTGGCAGTGAAGGTACAGGACCGGAAACTTGCCACAACACAAAAAAATCTTTGTAAACGCGTTTATTATTTTGTCAACGTTTATCTCAATAAAAATCACATGACGGGAAGCCAAGCTATAGTGCATTGCGTTCGATCACTGATAGAGTTCATTAGATCACGGTGCTAGTGACGGTAAACAGGACAACTCAACTTAGTTTTCACGTAGCTATAAGATTAAAATGAGTGAATTCTGGGCACTTTTGTAAAACGGTTGTCACAGAACTGGAGTAAGACATTCTTTGACAACGAAAAAACTTTTATTGGAATTTGGAATTATCCAAATAATAGGCCTAATATTCAAACTTACGCTCTGTGTACGTTTACTTTTAGTTTACAGACGTTTACAATCCTTTTCCTAATAAACGCGTTTATTAACGTTTATTATATTTTTTTGACGTTTATCACATCTATGCTTCTTACATGACACGGGTGGTTCGCCAGAAGCGTTTTACAATCTCGGAAATTGCAGCTGATCGGCACGAGCTAACGATGCTCGCAGCGTACTATGCAGCCGTCCGTTGCGCGCGTCAGTGAACAATTTGGACCCGCAGTTTTCAGCTATCAGACATACCACCGCACCAGTCAGCCACACTAGGCCTTCACCGCGAAGTCTGTAAGGTACTACTCATTTCTCGTCCCGCTGAGGGTAGGAGGATGAGTTGACAGTGGACAGACAGACCGCCGCGTGAGCCGAGAATGAGATGCCCCGTATGATCCAGATACTTCACTTTGTTTAATGTCGTAGAACAAATAGTACAGCAGCAGAACGCCTATTGTAACCACAAACTCTGTCCCGCCGTCTGTCTGTCTGTTTCTCAGATAATTATCTGAAAAGCATTTAAAGAGATATGACACTATTAACCAGTAATAGGAATCGGCATGGACAGGCTGTAGCAGCGTAGGCTGTATTGCTGTTGTGGTAAATTTGACTGCGGATTAACTACGGATCAACTTAATCCGCTCATCAGCAGCCTTGCCTTAGGTTACGACCACTGCAGACTTGTCCATAGCGTGCGCTGGGCACATAAAGAAAGGTCTGTACAAAGCAATAGAACTGAACTTAGCCGAACTGAAATACCGGTTTGCTTGCATTGCACATGTATGGCACAAAGTAAACGAACTGGTAATTTTGTTGAATTCATTTAAATTCATCTCGCGAAGTGTACGTGAAACGAGTTCAGTTCAGTTTCCGTCGCTTTGTGCACGTCTCAAACGCGACGCGTGTTTTCGGGCAGTCAGTTTTTTTGGACTGTTACAAAGAGTCGAAAGAGCGACGGATATACGGATGCCTGAATCATAGGTAATGCGAGCCGTTAGGCGATGTGGCTTGCGACTGTTGCAATAGCCCAGCTCCGGATAGACAGACATGCAGAGAGAGTTGGATACAGACACGCTGTATAACAATAAGGGTCGCTTGTACCTTGCAGCGTTGCGCCGTCCAGGCCCTGCCGTGTTAAGTTATTGTTAAAGCAGATAGGCTACGTATAGCTCCATGTAACCTAGGGTAATGGGGTGTTTACACGATCCAGCAAACGTCCAGCAATTCACGCGTATTTTGAATACATTTGCTGGATCGTGTAAACACCCTATAAGAAACAAAAGGCGCTGTAAAAACCGCGTGATACTGTGCATGAACACAGACTCTGCAGTCTCTCAGAAATCAATGTCTGCAATCCGCTAGCACATCTCTGATCTGCAATGAGCACTGCTGTTATTAGTGCTGCACTGAATCTGGGCAATGTTTGTTTGCTTCTGACTCGTGTATGCTCATCGTCACAGTGGTAATATCGGTGACTGCGTTATTAGCCATAGACAACCAATGAAGCGTCCACTACCGCAAGCAATAGATGCCACACACACGCTGCTGCCGGACATTACATTAGGTGTATCACACGCCTCTCAGATTACCTTATTACAACGCATGCACCGATACCCTGCATTAGAGGTTATTTATAACGTTATGCATAAATATAAGTTTTACTTACTTACTTGCGAGACTATGAATGCCAGTTACCCATCCACTGTTGGCTTGGCGCAACGGTAGGGTGTCAGACTTACGATCGAGAGGTGGCGGGTTCAAATTTTGGTCATGTCGCTATCATGTGGTTACTACCTGATTTGGTGTTTGCATGCGGACAGGCAAACCATACTAATTTGCCTGGCTAGGGTTAAGGGCGGCGGGTGCTGTCACCCGTATCGGGTGTGTGATCCCGTATGGCAGGTGACGCTCCGTCGTTCTGAGATCAATTTAACCATTAACCATTGACCCAGGAGGGGACTGGAACTTCTTAAAAACTACTTGAAACTAGCGGACATCCCAGCTGCTGGTTGCCACTCGGCGTACTATCTGTAAGGTGTGATGAGTGGATTATGGTGGCACATTACTAAACGCTGCAGTGGCAGAGAGGCAAAAGAAGCGCGCGGAAATCACGGATTTACAGCAGTCAAGCAGCTTATGACATTGAGATGACAATGAGCAGTGGTGTGGGGCAACCCTGCAGGAGTTAAGGGGCTTAAGCCACGCTGCCCTAGATAGGCAGCGGTGGGCAGCGATAGTAACAATGGCGTCAGACACCAACGGGCGTTGAGCCCACGGTTGTCGATGATGATGATGATGAAGCAGCTTATCAAATTGGATGCTGTAGCTACTGTACTCGGCGGATCTGTGCATCAGTCATGCATCATTGGGAACGTCTAGTTTTCTGTCATCCAGTACCCCTGGAACATTGGATAGCAGTGGCCTGTGAGGAGGGAAGGAGCGAGGAAGGGCGGCAAACATAAAAGGCACCTGACTGGAATATTCATTCTTATTGATACTGGACGGACCACCCACGCACTCAGACAGTGGTGGCCGGGGGAGGGGAACGGGTAAGTGTACAGGGTGCGGCAGAAAAAAGTAGCCCCCTAAAGTTTTTTGCTGTTTTCTCAGCAACCGCTTGGAATTTTAATCTGTAAATTTACAGATTTATTTACTAAATTGTTTAAATGCTAAATAAAATTTGATTCCATTGAAAAATGATGAAGTTATAGATTTTTTAACATGACCGCTTACCGATTTTTCAGCGTGAAAAAATGTTCAAGCTACAACACCAGTTCAATAACATCGTTGAAACAAGTCAAACAACACAGTTAACGAATGATCAAATGCCAAAATTCCATTGTCGCTGTGAATGTTCGAAGTGTCCACCGACAGCTCCACGCTCCAACACAAGCCTTCAGTCGCTTAATTTCAGAAGTCTTTCACAGTCTTGTCGATCGGTCCTTGTGGTAAGTTGCTCCAGATAACCTGAAGCGATTCCTTGAGTTCCGTGATTGTTTTTGGCTTTGTTTTGAGCTTGTGGTAAGTTCCAACATTGCACACCACACGCGATAGTCCACCGAGTTTGCATTCGGCGAATTTAGAGGCCATTGGATGGTTTTTTTCTGATGAAATCTGGACAGTTGGCCTGCAATCAGTTTTCTGTGCTGTGCGCTGTGTGTGCTGGTTAGCTGTCCTGCTGGAAGATGAATCCGGTGGGCAACTGGCGATTACTTGAAAAGAACGACAATTTAGTGATAGTTTATGAACAAAATAAATTACTGTTTGTCAAAGCGTCACTGTGACGTCATCGGCAGTAACGTGGTAACCGGTTTTTGACAATTAAATAGCATTTTTGGCTTAAACATTTTTAATGCTGAAAAATCTGTAGGCGGTCATGTTCAGAAGTCTATAATTTCGTCGTTTTTCAACAGAATCATATTTCACTTAGCAGTCAGATGTAGAACGTGTCTGTAAATAAACCTGTAAAATTCCATGTTAAAATTCCAAGCGGTTGCTGAGAAAATGGCAAAAAACTTTAGGGGCTACTTTTTTGCCGCACCCTGTAGACACATCGTAAGCAGTGAAGTAACAAACTCCCACACCGTTTTTTCAGACAGTTTTGGGCATGCCTAACACTGGCCCCCACCCTCCCCCCTTGTACACATTCATATCTTGTGCTGAAATGCCGTTAAGAAACTACTGACAGACTCACATTTTGCCGAGTTTTACGTAGGCAACTCCCCTCCCCTCTCGCTACTTAATCACATAAGGTTTGTCCAACTGTTACGATGTGGCAGATCGCATCATATCTGAAAATACACCCAAATACACCCAGCTGCACCCACTATGCTGAAACAAGCTGAGTTGCTGGAGTGTAGTGATGAGTACCCAGTATGTTGTTGTGTACTGTAGGTAACTTGTTCATAAGCAGTGTGGAGGCTGATGATGCTGACACTTACGTCTGTGAGGCCCGCTTTACTGATGATACAGTACTGACCACCAGCTCAACACTTACAGTTATCAGTAAGTTGGTTTCTTAGATTAACAATGCAGTGTATATGTTAGGGATTGCAATCCCGGGATCCCGAATCCCGGGATTGGCGGCGTCTCAATCCCGGGATTTCGGGATTACAAAAATTCGTTAAAATTGTACTTTTTTCAGATGACAAATGATAGAACTAAGAATTTTAGCCGTCTGATGAATAAAACATTTTATGAGCGCCAGAGTACTACTCTGTGCTGCGCACTGTAATTTGTATTTTGACAGTCATTGTCACTTCGTACAGTTCGGACATACCTTTCATAGGGGCCTACGCAACATTTTTTGCATGAAATAAGAAACCTAAGTCAATTGGGGTGACCAAAGTGATGACCAATCTGTAAGCCTAATCCCGAAATGGGATCCCAGGATCCAGGATTACAAATTTCTCAATTCCAAATCCCGTGATTGAGAATTCAATCCTGGGATTGCAATCACTAGTTTATGTGCCTTGTTAAGCATTGTATGTATTATGTAGAATAAAGGTATGTGCAAAAGTGACAGACATAATTAACTGAACTCTGCAGTTTATTTCAGCTTCTTTGCTTTGTCGAGTCTGTAGAACACAAAAAACTGAACTGGCGTTTTAGTTAATTCAGTTCTGTCACTGTGTACACTTTTTACATGCAACTGAACTGTACTGAGATATCAATTACAGTTTAATTCAGTTGCGTTGCCGGACTGAACAAAGCGAACGAACTACCAGATCAGTATATTTCATGAATTTCAATTTATTTTGCAAAGTGTCCTAAGTGAGTTCAGTCCAATTTAGTTCATTTCTGGCGCTTTTACATTTCCCCGAGTAATTTCTAAGTACCCTGTATGTCATCGCATTTCATAATCAGTGAGTTTAGAATTTATTCTGCCATCAGTAAAAGACAAGAGACAAGCTAAGAACGGTACCACAGAGTTTGAGATCGTAGCAGAGACAGAGCTATTGAAGACCACGACCAAGAACAGGCTTCAGGCCAACTCAGCCTCCTATCCTTCGTGGGACGGGAAATGAGTAGTAGCTTATGGGCTACGGGGTGAAGGCCTAGTGTGGCTGTTTGGAGCGGTGGTATGTCTGCTTGCTGCAAACCGCGGGTCCAATTGTTCGTTCGCGCAGACAATGGATGGCCGCATAGTGCGCTGCGGTATCATTTCATTAGCTCATGCCAATCAGCTGCCACTTCCAAGATTGTAAAGCGCTTCTGGTCTTGAAGAAGCATGTAAGAAGCGCTATAGCAAGTACGTGGACTTTACCTTTTAACAGTGTTAGATTCTTCGGTCAGTCTTTTGAGCATTCTTTTTTATCGTGTTTTCCAATACATTATCTTGAGGAGCATGTAGAAAGCAGAGCAAGCTTGGGAATTTTTCTCAGTTTTCCTGGAAAGCGGCCATTGAATATGTGCCAGTGAGAATGTGCGTTCATCTCTCGATTATGTTAATAATCTTCCTTTTTTGCTGTGTTCAGTAATTGGTCACTAGTCCGAAGGGGCACTGGCTTCGGAATTGGTCAGGTTTTGGTCTGCGATAGCCAGGAGCTGCCATACTAAAGGCCGCTACACCGTGTCTGGTAAAAAAAGATCCCGGACATTTTCGATTGTAACTTAAAGAAGGATTATCAGATTTCAATAATTTTGACATCAATATTTCTGACACAATAGGTGATCAAATGGCTGTCCAATGTTTCACCAAACCCATTGTTTGTTTCTGCACTACATGGGGAAACAAAATCAGCAAAATATTACATTTTTATTCTATTTCGTCTGTTCAGGTTTTTCCCAGGTAGTGCAGAAACAGACATTTGATGAGCTGGGAACTAGAACAGTGGTTTAAGGGCAAGTAGTTTCAAAAATGTTTGCACTTAAAATTATTAAAATCTATCGATTGATAAAGTTGTTGATGCTTTACGACGTATTTTCGTTCATCTTGACTCATATTTCGTTGGTTCTGTTTTCCCCAGGTAGTGCAGAAACAGACATTGGGTGAGGTGGAGTATTGAACAGCCATTTGATGGCCAGCTGTGCCAGAAACGTTAGTACCAAGAGTTATTAAAATTGGATATCCTTTCTTCAAGTGACAATCGATAATGTTTGGGATGTTTCCGGACACGGTGTATAGACAAGGACTGCCAAAGCCAAAGATGCAGTCTAACCCTGATGCTATCAGTAACTTATCCCTGATTTTTGTGCTGTTCATACTGGTGCTCTTTCAGGCTAGTGAAGTGTCCCCACTATGTTTTAGACGTTCCAGAAATCTTGGAGCGGCCTACAGACCTAGAAGTGCAGGAGGGAGATGCGTTTCGTCTGAGGTGTACAGTGTCTGATGCTGTACGTCCGTTGACCACAGTCTGGTGGCTGCACAACGCTCGGCCTGTTAGTTTGAACAGATTCATCCACGTCTCAGGTGAGCACACTGTGCTTAATGGTAATAATGTTAACAGGAGCAATGATTTCTGATGTGCCGTAACATGGTGTACAGCGTGGGCCAAAAAAACGTGCCACTTTACTTTTGTCCATATCTTCACCAGTTATTGACCGATTTTCAAAATTCTTTCACCGGCACACTCTGCAGACAATTTGCGATAATGTGATTATTATAGATTTCACCACACCATAAATGCGTCTCTACACTACCTTGTGAAATATCAATGAAATATGCATACGTAACAATTATAACAAACATTTTGGTAGAATTGAAAAAAAACACTTCAGACCAACATTGCAAGACCATTCACTGCAATGTTGGTCTGAACACGGTCTAGTGTCATACGAATCATTCATCGCAATGTTGGTCTGAAGCGATTTTTTCATTTACCTTAATTTTTGTTATTATTGTTAGTTTTTGCTTACGTTTATATTTCACATGGCAGTGTAGAAACGCATTTACTGTGTGGTGGGAACGTGGGACGGCTTAAAATTTTCATGGCTGGGTCCCGGCTTAGCCGCGATTTTCATGGTGGCGGCAGTGGCTTAGCAAAATCACGGCTCAGCGGTGGTGGCTAAGTCGGTGGTTTAGGGGGTCTATTTTGCATACAGTACTCAAGTATCAGTATGCATGTTAACACTGCCTGCATGGGAGTGGCTATTGAACTTAATGTCATTTCTTTGTAGTGTGGTAATTATGCATTTGTGCATTTCGAGCTTGAAAATTACATTGGTGGTGGTGACATTTTGGCATATTTCTTATGCAGTGCCTATTGCTTGCTGCTTCTGGCTGATGGGGATTCGATCAAATCCATCAAACCCTCTTTGTTATTAATATTGTAACATAAATATTATTGTTATAGTCAATACGGCTGTAATGTCTGCTGTTCGCCTGTGCATAGGTAGGGGTCTGTTGGTGAGGCAGGCCGGTCGTGCTGCGGCCGGGGTCTATCAGTGTTTTGTCAGCAATGCTGCCGGCACAGATTCTGCGGCTGCCACGGTGCTTGTTTCCACTGACCAGCTGGCTTCAGACTCCGTCTCTGCCTCTGCGAGAGAGCAGCAGCAGCATTCACCGCCTCATGGACACGACAGACAGCCACAGTCTGACGTACAGAACATTGCCCCGGATAGTACGTATTTGCATGCTGTATTTGTTGCATGTTCGTTGATTTATTGAGCGCTTTGTTACAGCTAAATGGCATTGATTTTACACACTAGTTAGGTTGACTGCTTAACAGGAGTCAGTCAGCTTAACAAAGCTTGGTCTATAGTATGTACCCGCCCACATAACTGAGCTGTGTTTGCAGTTACCACTGGCTCAGTGCCTTGTAAATGCAGATGGGTCACCTGGCTGTGAGAGGATGCTGTTGACCATGAGTGTCTTACTTTTTCTTTAGCTTTAAAGACGTTTGACAGAATGAGGTGCCATTTTTGGCTCCAAGTAAATTGTAGCACTCAGTAGCTATTTGTAGGTCCTGAGGACCTAGTTCCTCATACCCAGTTGCTGAAACAGGTAATGCTGTGAATCACTACTATACAGGGGATATCAATGTCACAATTTACTTGCACTTGGTGGCATAACAGTGGAGTGTCAGACTTATGGGGTGTTTACACAATCCAGCAAACGTCCAGCAAACTTCCAGCAAATGTATTCAAAATACACATGCTAATGCTGGACTTTTGCTGGATCGTGTAAACACCGTATTACAATCGAGAAGTGGATTTGACTCCCATTCCGATAGCTCTCGGGTGATGACTTAGGTGGGTGACTGTCTGCTGATTGGCAAACCATCTTGGTATATAATCAGCAGCAAAGTCAATCAAAATCAATCTCTGTCATAATATGTGAGTCGAGTGCCAGTCCGTCTGGCTGGGGTTAAGTTGGGGCATCTGTGTTGGGTGGCAGGTAACACTGTGTGATCCTATATGGCAGGTGATGCTTCGTAGTTTTGTGGTGAGTTTCCCATAAAGAGCTATGCACATTACATGATCTTTAAGCTTTCATCTCAGATGCTACTTACAATATGTAGTGAATGCATTGCGGTGTAGATGCTGGTTCGCAGAGATCTCAGAAGCAACAACATCCTTCACTGTCATCCTCCACTGCATCACCATCACGTAATTCAGTCAACGACGCCGCTGGCAGGCTTCGGCGGCCTTCTGTAGGAACAGCTACGGATGATGGGGGGAGAAATCTGAACAAAGCTAACACAGATGCACCTCCGCAGTCTGAAGAATGTATGTTCTGCCGTTGTTTCGTGTTTTAGCGAGGTTGGGATACCTTGGCAGTGGTCTGTAAACTCATTGCATTTTATTTGCCAAGCCTACATGAAAAAAACCACCCAAAAACCGCCTCTAAAACCCACTCCAAAACTGAATTCAATTTTAGTTTCTTGTTTTACTAGTAACACACTGTTAGGTTTTAAATTACAGTTAGGTTTTGTAATTATAAACCTATGAATTTGACAATTTTTGGATATTTACTTGATATGGACAGTATCTGGCATTGCTCATTCTAATAGCTTAAAACCTGCAAAAGCCCTAAACCCCATTAAAATTGGCCTTTTAGAAATACCCTCATTTAACCAAATAACCCAAAACTCAGTAAACCCCATTAGGTTGTGCTTTATAAGATGTTTTTTGAGCTAGCTGACTTTTTCAAGGTCAACTCAGCTTACTGTCTTCTGGGTAAGGTAAATCGAGTGCTGGTAGGACAAGAACACTTCTGTACTTAAAATGTTTTTGTCGTACTGTTTGGTTAATTTTACTTAGGCATTTTTCTTGTTTTTTTACCTATTTTTATCCATTTATTGTAATCCAGCTTTCAGCTGCAACATGGAATAAAGGTGTTTCATTCGTTTGCTGTTGATCAGTGGATTGTGTCTCCGTCATTTTCCAATCCTGCATGTTTTATAGGGTGTTTACACGATCCAGCAAACTTCCAGCAAAGTTCCAGCAAACATTCAGCTGGCCTGATGCCCCCCTATAAGCCTAGAAGCTGCTTACCCCGCCGCCTATCAGCTGTGGACTAAGCCATAGGCGGGCCTAGGCTGAGCCCACAGCTGATAGGCCTGCGTGTTATATAGGCTAGGCTTTCCAATATGCCTGTCACCAATATCATTAATATTTAAATCTGTGGTTACAACCCGCCCGTCCTTTTAATTATCATAGAACTTCCAGCTAGCTGGATGAATGCTGGATCGTGTAAACACCCCATTACCCTCACGATTTGTTTGGTTCGTCATTTTCCAGTACCGCCGTTTTAGGAAGTTGTGTATGTTTGCTGTTGATCAGCTGATCGAGTTCGACCGACGCGGCCGAACGTGACAGTGAGGTCGGAGACATCAGTGCTAGTGGAGTGGTCCATGGAGCGCCACGCGAAAACTAACACCAGTCTGTCGGTCGTGCTGTTTAAAGTGCAGTATCAACAGCTGAAACCACGCAGGCACTGGAGCACCGCAGACAATGACATCTCGCCGACAGCGCGACAGTTTGAAGTTAATGAACTCAAACCAGGTTTGTCTTGCTGCTGCTGTTGTATTCTGCCCTTACGGGCAGGTTCACGTTCTTCATCGACTCCATCTTGTCCGCTCTTGTGCTAGCTCCTTGAGTTGTGAATAATCCATGTCCTCGACATTTGTCTCCAGTAGCCAATGCAGTAGCATTTCTTTTGGCCTCCCTCTTCCCTTCTTCCCTTGCAATCGACTTTCGAACACTGTTCTCACCAAAGAATCATTATGTAGCACATGTCCAAACCACCTCTTGACACTTTGAAAAAGCTACGTATTTTGGTTTTTTAAATCCAAGAACGTAAAAAGTCTAGATTTTTAAGGCTTTTTGTTTGTTGTGTAATTTGTAATGCAAATAAAGTTGAGTTTCAAATTTTAATTGCAATATTTGAGTTCTGACGTCATGTCATTTATTGAAAAAAAACAATGTCACATGGAAAATGGTGTAGGTCCGTAGGATGTTCCGCCATTGTCTTTGTTTGTGGCTCATGTTCTTTGTACACTAAAATTCAAAAACCTAAAAACTTTCCCAAAAATCTTAAGTTTTCCACACCAGGTTCGTTTGCTTTGTCAAGTCAGCTCTGTATGGGTTCCGAAGCCACATTTTCAAAACTTTCCTAAGAATTTCTCCAAGTTTTTCTAAGATCTTTCTAAGTTAGCTCACTTAAGATTTTCTAAGAACATTTTCTATCCAAGTTCGCGGTGGTGTTCTTTACACTTAGAAATTCTAAGTCTGTAAACTAGGTCAACCGTCCAGTGCACTTTTACATACCACATGACTTATCAGCGTCCACTGGTTTTTGAAACTTCTGAGGAAAATTTTAGGAAAGTATCTTATCTTGCTACATTGTAGTATAATTGATGTTTTGTAAGATGCATTGGTTTGCTGGTGTCCAGATACGTTGTATCGTTTTCGAGTGGTGGCTCTATACTCCGACAACATAAGCCGGCAGGGGCCGGCTCAGAAGTTCATGCTGCGCAGTGTGGGCCAGCAGTCCTTGGTGACACCTCCGTTTATAGCGGAAGCAAAGCCAACATCGGAACACAGCATATCACTACAATGGCAGGTTGTTGTCAGTTTTTAGTAATCATAAATAAATCTGCGTTGATTGATTTACATAGCTGTAGGTCTGCCAAGCTTATTAGCACTTTGAAGCATCAAACGGTTTGGTTTTTAAACTACACTTCAGACGACAGCACTTAACAATTAGAAACACTCGACCTAAACAATGTAACAGATGTATCGCAAAACCTAGAAAGCTGTGTCATAGAATCTAAAATCCGTAGGCAATGCTAAATAAAATGTTCTTAGATTATTATTGTAAGTCTAGTATGCTGCAGTGTTGAGAATGTTAGGAGGTAGTTGATTCCAGGTTTGTGGTGTAATGATGTAATGAACACTGTCCATGATCGTGCACTAGAGATTTCTTTGAAATGATAGTGCGCTATATAAATGTTCACTTATTATTATTATCGTGGAATATCGAACAGGGCATCTGGAGCTGAATGTAGATGACAGCTTCATTTTGAAGAGCTATTCAATATTAACAGCGTTAATTTATATCAAGTGCTTTTGCTGTGTGTGTATGCAACAACAGTACCATCCCGAGGAGCGTATTCCAATCGATGGGTTCGTGATCTACTTTAAGCAGTATGACACGTCGGCCGACGAGTACGAGACAGATATTGTGACGGACGCCAATGCTCGGAGCGTGGTCATAGCGAACCTGAGTGTCGGTACACAGTACAGCTTTTACATCCAGTGTTTCAATGCGCACGGCAGCAGCCCAGCTAGCAACATTGTCGTCAAACCGACTCTTGGTAACTCATTATACTGCACTGTTATTCAGAATTAAAGGTCTGAAACTTAAAAGGGTTAAAGGCTGCGAACCTATCTCAGAGCTACAGAGCGTCACTTGCCACGCGTGATCACAGTGTTACCTGCCGTCCAACGCACGTGAATGCACTTTATACAGTCTGTTACTCGATTTATTTATATCGGAGGGGTGGAAGGCTGAGTTGACCTTCGTGGTTGAAATGACCATATTCTGAAATGGTTAAATACTGTCAGCAGACAGTCAAACATTGAAGTACACGGTGTTTCATAAAAAAGGACCCCCTTTTTGTTTTTTCATAATTCACTCAAATGATGATCAATTTACACAAAATTTGTACCAGTTGTAGCTGAAGAAATACCAACTCAAAATATTGCAACAGAATGTGGCAGTTGATTAAATATTCTTTGCTAGTCCTGATGCAATGCTGACATCATAATAGCTGCGTTTTTCATCGGCTAACAGGGCGTGTCTGTTCTACCAGACTCCGCCCCTATTGCCTTATTTGGACGCTCATTATTCAACTAGGTCAACCACTAACGCGATCTGCCTACCGAGATAAAACTGGTCGTAGTCGTTCTACGGTAGTCTCGTGACTCTGTCTGTTGTTGTTTTCGTTTTTATTATTGAACTCGGCCTAAATATTATATAATAGTTGCATATAATATTTAGTTCAATGGTTTTTATCATCTGTAACATTAAACTGGATTAAAATATTCAATTATCTCTATGCGTTAGACCAATACCGTTTTTCGTGAATATGTAAATGAACATGACGTCAGCAGTGAACAGCCCCGCCCCGTTCGCTGATGAAAAATGCAGCTAATGTGTCATGGGTACAAGCTGAATAGTTTGCTACCCTGCTTCGATGGTGAGCTTAATCTGGTTTGCTAATGAAAAATGTTTATTGTGTCAGCACTAAGCAACATGGGGACATGAAGACAGGCAGCTTGCGATCCAAAAATGCAACCATTTTGCAAGAACGGTGTGCTAGTGCACTGTCTTGCTCGAATGCATAAAAGTCTAACTAACTATCCCCACAGACACGTAAATGCGATTGCTTTGCACGTTTTTGTAAATGTAACTGTAAAACTTTAACAATTTGTCATGAATGAACCAGATTTTTCACCGTTGGAGCAGGGTAGCAACTGACAGCACCAGTTGAGACTATCCAGTTTGTACCCGTGACACATTATGACGTCAGCATTACGTCAGGACTAGCATAGAATATTTAATCAACTGCCGTATTTTGTTGCAATATTTTGAATTTGCATTTCTTTAGCTACAACTGGTACAAATTTTGTGTAAATTGATCATCATTTGAGTGAATTATGAAAAAAACAAAAAGGGTCCTTTTTATGAAACACCGGGTAGTAACCACTTGACAGAGACTTGATTGGGACAGTTAAGTTGCACATTCTGATTCAGCGGCTTACACTCGAAGCACTGGCAAATGTGCCGCCACAGAGCAAAACAAGTCAGCAGTTACAGACCACGCCATCTCTCTCAACCACGTCATTGACTGGGACTGCGCCAAATACTAGATCATGCCAGTTGCCAAGGTGATTAGCAGAGAAAGCCACAAGATGGACTGGTGGATCAGGGGAGCGGTAGAAGAAAAAGTCTGTAAAGGGTTATATTAACTTTCGCACGTCTGTGACTGCTTACTGTCTGCCATAGAGACACCTAATGTACAGTTGTTCAAAAAAGCCAGCAGCGGTTGCCGAAACGTCAACAAAGATAATAAAAATAAAGGCTGTATTTTGATGAATTATTATAACTTATATAATCTGGTCACTGATTTGTGAATTCTGTGTCCAGCTGTCACAGTGGACCCGCCTCATGTGACGGACCATGTCAGTAGTCGAGCTGCTTCATCGTACGAGCGTAGCACTTCGTCGTCGTCGGCTGGAGTTTACATCCCGAGTCGGACCAGCACGCAGACCACACAGGAGCTGCTCTATGTGACTGTGGGCGTTGTTCTCGGCTCATCACTACTCACTCTCGTCACCATCATGTTTGTCTGCTACTGGCGCCAGCGACAGCGACAGCACCTTCTCGGTATTTCTCAGTGTTTTGTCTGCGTTGTTAGATCAACCCCTCGACTGATTCGATCAAATAAACCCGGTCTGCCATCTGTCTTCTGTCTAACAAAATGTTTTTGCGAGTTGTCTGACATTTGGTTTATAGGTAGAGGTCGACGAGTGCTAGTGGACCGTATGCCATGTGACCCGATCCAAGGTTAAAGTCGTGAGATCTTTATTAGAAATTATTTTATTTTCACAGTCTGTTTTCTCTAACATTTGTAGTCACATCTCTTACTTACTTTGCTCGCACTTGAACGACGGCTTAAGGTCGGCTGCTGTTTTCTATTGACTTAATGCTCTAGCATTGAGAGTGCTTTATTCGCAACAAGTGCAGACAAAACAAGGATCCTGGCCCATATGCTTGTGCTGAACTACAAGTAACTAACTGTTGCGAACTTTGTGAAAAATTCTCCTTTTCACAATTTTTTGTGGTAGTAAATATTGAGAAGACACAACATGGCTGTGTATCTGTCGTCAGCTGCACGTCATGGTGAGACCAAGTTCCATGACCCGTCGCGAGCAATCTACCTGAACCGAGCGTCACACGTGCACAAACCCGGCGGAGGCTTTCTGCTGGAACGCGTCGGTGCCGCTGGCGGGAACGTGGCGGGCAATAGACTGGCTAACGGCTACGTGCAAGGGGACCGTGGTCTCGGGGCTGGTGTGGGTGCTGGATGGAGATATAGTGCAGCACTGGGGGTGGGCGGCGGTCGACAACAGCAGCCACGGGAGTTTGATGCTAGTGAGGTGGAGAAACTGAAACCGTCGATGGAGCAGCCCGCTGATGAGCAGGTAGGATTAAGCTTGCTTCACGTTTGTCGTATCGTGTGTTAATTTTCATTGTTGAGGAACAGTGGTGTCGTTGGTTCGTAAAAGTAAAGCGCAGGGCAGCAAGTTGGAATTTTCCGACAGCTACAAATTTCCAACAGAGGAGATTGTGGGTGCTCAAAATTCCTATCACCCCCTAAATCTTTGCAAATATCATCTGCAAAATGGGGATTTTAGCTCACAAATTTTTGCCTTATGGCCATTATTTTCCATAAAGCAGCACAGTATGTAAACTCAAAACAGTTAATGTTTTTTGTTTCTTTCTCTCTCTGCAATCTGCATTGTATGTTTGTGAGAACTATATAAAATAATGCAAGTAATATAATCAGCTCAAGTGTAGTTGTATATACTTACTATACACAGTCACAGTAGAGGACGATTGATGTGTTATTGGTTTGCATTAACAGCAGCAGCAGCAGCAGCGGCAGGTGCTCTGTGATGAGATAACAGACTCACAGCCCGGCCTTTCATCATATGATGTCACTAATACTCCCAATGACAACTGTGACTTGGAGCCAACAGGTAGTAGCTCTGTTCTGCTGTCTTTTATTGTTTGACTACCTCGGCGTCTTGATACATTCTTGATAGAGATGTTTATTTTGTACTAAAACTGTAGTTGTGCAGGCTGAGTTTGAATTTCTAAAGGGATGTCAAACGAACGACAAAATCGGCTGATTTTAGCGGCCGACAAAATCGCCCGACAAAAATCTGTCGTGTGTCATGCAATAATCGCCCGATTTTGTCGGCCGACAAAATCGCCCGATTTTGTCGGCCAAGATAGAGCATGTTCTATCTTTGATGATTTTGTCGGCCGACTTTTTTGTTTATCGGACAACAAATTTTGTTGATGTTGCCATGGTGATTGTTTACAACAGAAGATGACTATTTATTTTAGTTATTTATTGTGTTTGTTAATATTTTTGTTCATTAGATGCAGAAAAAAGTGATGCAAGTATTATTTTGCGATCCCCATTCGGTTGTTGTGCTAGCTGGTATCGTACGAAGTAGCAGACGAAAATATCGGCCGTATGTCATGGTTCATCGATTTTGTCAGCCAATTTTGTTGGGCAACTAAACCATGCCCACGGAAGTTGGCTGACTTTGTCGTTCGTTTGACGTCCCCTTAACTTTGTAACTTATCTTTCATTTAGCATAGTAATGATTTTATCTGTTGAGTTGCACTATATATGTTTATCATTGATTTTCCTACTGTCATTGCAAACAATAATAAGCTGTGTCTTTTTGGCAAGCAGTGTTTTGCAGCTTATGGTGTATTGGTCTAGCACTTCGTTATATTACAGCTGTATTTTTTCATAGTTTAGTCATGATGCTGCAGTGTTGTCTGAAATAAACGTAATTGATATGTTGCATTGACAAATTTATGCATATGCCTGAACAGTCGGACTCAGTGAAGTAGGGTGTTTGCTTACTGTATTAATTTTACAAATTGCAGATATCTGTTGCAGCCCATAATCGTGCCAAAAACTCGTTTATATTAGGAGCGTATTTACATCAAACAAATATAGCGACTTTTATTGCATTTCTTGACAATAATAGAATGGGCATTAACTTCTCACCATGTCATGAATAGTTGTGAAATTTCAAGTGACAAACCTATCAACCTACTATACGGCCCATGCTTGTATTTGTCTCTTTTTTTCATTTTTTAAAAGTTTTAATCTGTTCTATTGTGCTGGATGCATTCAAGTGGCATGGTCCTGCGTCGACCATTAGAAATGTTCAATCCATGCACTATGCATATTTCTAAACTCTTTTGATACTGTTGTCAGGCATGTATTGATGAAATTTGTAATTAAAATGAACAAATGAATGCTGTGTTAATACAAAGCTGGTTCCTGTATCAGGCGAATCGAGCGTTCATTCATTGGAGAAAGCTAATGAGAAGTTGATCGTGGATTCGACTGTTGTGCCGGCCAGTGACGCGGGTATGATTGAACGACCCCATGACATAACTTCGTCGATGTCCCAGCAGCATTTGCTGCAGCAGCGATCACTGCGTGGCGGCGGTCACAGCGAGACGACCGGTTCAAGGTTGCGTTTGCTTTGATGTCTGAATATTTTTATTACTTTTTTTACTCATTTAGCTTGTTGTTTTGTCTCGGACAGGGGACATTGGTAGAAATTGTATAAATCAGGGTCTACAAATGCAGTTTGTCGAACTTATCTATCCAGCTGTTGATGTATGAAATATCTTGCCTCCTACAGTCAGTTTTAATTTTTTGTCGACTTTTAAGTATTTATTGATTAAGTAAATATTGATTAAGGTTGATTGCCCACATGGCTGAAGAATACTGTATTATGTGTTTTGCTTCTAGCATGTACTGTCATTATTTTCAGATGATGTAGGCTGTTCGTTAAGGTTGACCATAAACATTCTTTTGAGTGTGGTGCCATGCCGTCTTTGTTTTTGCAAGTTTTTTGTGCACATGCAATCCGGGTGAAGTAATCAAACGGCGATGATTTCGATGGTTCCACATATAGTTGTGAAAAACGTTGCAAAAAAGTTACAAACGTTTCTAAACACATTTTTGTGAAAAAAAACTAGAAGTTTGGGGCAGAGCCCAACGTGAGGTCTCCCGATGCTGTTAGTCTTGGTTTATGATACATGAAGCTGTCGATTATAAATCTGTCAACAGATCTCACTGAAATTTGGCCTTAGTTTCCACCTTTCCCCAATTTTGGTTTCTGAAGAGAAGTGGAAAAATAAAAAAAAAGAAATAAGAGAACGAAATAAAAACATAGCACCTCTCGTTACTATGTGCGGGTGGCCTAATATAATTAGGTTTGTAAGCGTGGTTTTTATTAACTATGGTCGCACTGCAGGCAGTCGTCGTCGCTGAATCGTCGGACGTCGCCGGACCACATTCCACGCATCCATGAGTGCTGGTCTCTGGAGCCGGTCCGACGTGCTCACAACCAACGTGGTGTCGGTAGTAGTGGTAGTCATCGTGTCGGTGGTACGTCAGACCTGCCGTCCGATGTGTCGTCTGTTGACTCACTGCCTGCAACGTCGTCGACTCGGCCTACACTTCCACTCGCAGCACATTCTGAGCTTCCCACCGGTGAGCTGCTACCAATGCCGTCGTATCAGGGTGGGGAACAGAAGACAATATTCCCGTCATTCCCTCCTAAATTTTAACGATATCCTGTTGGGAAATGTTCTTCTTGCAAAGTCGGAAAATTATCATTGAAAAAAATACAAAATTTGATGCTGGAGATCTTCCATTTTGGCCAAGATTAGGGGCATAACTGAAATTTTGTGCTTGGTTAAACAAAAAAGCCTAGCTAACGCAAAGGGGAACGCGCGAGATCGGTGCATGTTTGAAGGCCCACTGCAAACAAATCTAAGCTCATCGATCCTAGCAATGGACATTGGATACGATGTATTTACATTCGCCAGATGGCGCCACTGTCTTGCGTGGTTGCTGCCGTTTGAGTGGCCAAATGTCAGTCTTTTGAATAGGGTATTCAAGTTTGACACCCCATACGAAAAATTCCTTGAATGCAGGGGGGCAAAATTTGAATAAGTGAAAACTGTGTTTGATGCTGAAAGTTTTATACGCAGGCTGTCCCGATCTATCTCTATCGATTTCGGTGCAATTCGCTTTTGAAATGTGTCTTTGAGGTCAAAATCGCTGAAAAATCCATCAAAAAACTATTTTTGCATTCAAGGTCATCCAAGGTCATTGAATTCTGTGGCAATCGAGAGTCAGTATACGACTTCCTATTAGCGATTAAAAGTAAGAGGCCCTATCTTGCATTGTTATTGAGATACAGCGACTTATTGGCTAAAAATCGCAAATTTTTCCCAACCCCCTCTCATTTAGCGCCCTTGTTCAGGGTGACCCCCTTCGAATTTATGCAAAAGCTTTATGGTTCCTCAAACTAGAGTCTTCCAGGCAGTCGAGGGTGAAGATTTGGTGATCCTAGCTTGCACCGTTTTTGACTGATCCACCCGTGTGACAGATGGATGTAGATGGACAGAATTGCAATAGTTAAGACCCACTATAGCAGTAACTGCTGTCGCGTGTAAAAATCTAACTTTCTGCACCACGTACTTTTTAACTCATTATTTTGTTGCAGTCTTTCATTGAAGTTGTGGGTACAGATGCTCATTGATGTGGTAAAGTTTGCTTCTAGTCCAAATTTGAGTCCAGTTTTTTTTTGATAGAATGTTTAGAAAGTCAGAAAAACATCACAGTAGAAAGTCAATAGTTCCCCCATTAGACGTTGATTTCTGGAGTTAGCAGTCTTCGAGTCCTGATGCAGTAGAAATTAGCTCGTTTTCTCAACATCTATGTGACCACAAAAAGTTTTTTGTGCCCTGTTTGATTTGAATGAAATTCAGTTTGCTGATAGAAGTTGATGAGCGCTACACATGCCATGTGATTCAAGCAAATTTCAATTTAGCAAGACTTTTAGAGTTAGAAATTCTTTCATTTTGATGTCAGCCTCTGCTGTTTACAGTGGAACCTGGCAAATGGCTAGTGATTGTTAAACTACGATACTTTGGGCTGTCTAAATTTGATGGCTGAGATTTATGATATATCATCAATAATATCATATGGATTGGATATGACATTGTCGTGAGTTTGTTTGCAGCATCAGCAACCGGCAGCATAAAAGTACCTGCTGCAGATGACGTCACAGTGCCACTCGAGACTACAGACTCCAGCAGTCCACCTGCAGCAGCAGCAGCAGCGGCGGCAGGGGCTCAGGAGTCTGCAGAGACTCCTGCTTCCACTGCGGGCGTTCAAACTCCTTCAACTGAACTGACAGTACAGGCTGATCAACTGACATGATCACAGATTCACGACAGACTGTTGCTCAGGACATTACATTGTTGTTCTGTCACTCTGTCTTTGGGCCGGTTTTTTCCTACCAGTCATTTAACCTACTCAGTATGCGTAACTGATTGATTAACGTAATAACCATTTGGAGGGTGTTTAAAACTTTTGGAAATCCTTTGGATTTTGAAATTCCTTCAGGAAACACTGGAAATTTCCCGGAATTTTATAGAAAATCAGTGCCGCTGCTGATGACACTCGGAGCAGGATTTTTCACCGGAATTGGAAATATCAGTTTTTCGGCAAAAAAGTTGTGGTCCAAAACGGTTGTAAATGTTGCACAGTCAACATAGAAATCTATTCGAATTTCATTAAATGTGTTCACATGGAAGTCTGCAGGAAATATATTAGGCTGGATTAGGTTCAGTGTTGGCTAAGTTCCACTGGTGAATTTCTCACCATTTATTTGATGGATTGGATAGTGGTTTGCAGAATAGCAGAAAACTTGTATTTTATACTGCAATTAATTTATGAGTTATATACTGGGGTGTTCAGAAGTGCATCTACAATTTGCTCTTCAGTCAGTGATAGTTAACTGACTAATCAATTAGCCAAAACAATAAGAAACCGGCCCTTAGCAATACTGCTGTTTGTCAGTGTATTTGATCAACAAAGGCTTGCCTGTACTGTGTACTCGTCACATTTTCTATTTTGCCTCGGTGTGTTTTTCATCTTACAACAGGGTCTAGTGTTGATTTATTATTTTGCTGGTATGGCCACTACGGCCGACCAGCCGATGTACTTATCGATGTGACGTTTAGTATTAACGCTTGTTGCGCGTTTAATAAGATTGTTTATTTTAGTGTTTGTTATTTAAGTAGCGATTTATTTTATATGTTTCTTTCAGAGTTGTGCCACTTTTGAGTTTTTTTTTGAAGAATACGAGTTCTTGTCAGTTGTGAGTTTTAGAAGCTGAGTTATTCTTAGTGTTTTTTGTTAGCGATAGGTGGTTGTCGATTTTTACTGCGTGTCATATAGCCTGCAGTAAGAATAAGAATCTGGTTCTGTCTGGATGGTATTTTTCATCAGAGCAACGTAGAAGTGTGCAGAAAAATGGAAGTTGATTCAGTTTTTAAAAACCAAATTTAACCGTATCATCTAGAATTTATCTGGTTTCATTCAGTCGTTTTTATGTAGCATCTGCAAAATCACCTGATAGGTCCACAATAATTGCAGTCAGCGAATGAAGTACAGACATATTAAAAATTGTAAGAATCTACCCTGGTAATCTTGATTTTCTAAAACCAATTTTCTACCTTTTTCACTGAATCACTTTGAAGTTTAAAAACAACCATCTCTGTCATAAGGTATGCAGTCCAGTCAGAGCTGAATTTTTGTTAGATTAAAAAAAATTGGTCAGTTTTGAATCTGATATTCATTTGTCCATTGCGTATGTTGTACATTGTGTTGATTACTTAATAACAACTGTGCCTGGACATGTCCGTCCACTGCTGTGAGTTAACTGTACAAAGAGCAGCTGATAATAATTATGTTAAGTGTATTTGTTAGATTTGCTGTATAGCTCAAAAAGATTTTGCCATGACTTACTGTAAGAAGTCGCGTGTGCATTTTTCTAGTATGTTGTTTACCGTTGCAGTTTAGTGATGACGTGAGTTAAATGGAAGAAGATTTTTGCTTAAATTTTGATTCATTTGCCGGATGATTCTGTATAATTTTGTTATTGCTCTGTGTTGAGAAAATAGAGCTAATGAGTGGGTGGTAACCATGCCTTCTTTTGGCAAGTGATATGCCAGATGCAAAAAATATATGTAATTGAAGCTTTGCATTTAGCTAACCTACGGTGGGAGGTTTATGCTCATTCTTATTATCATCTTATCATCATCAATTATTTCGATGAAGTCGGTAAAAATTGCTGACTTATTTAAAAGAGTGCATTTGCTTGTGAACAGTAGTTCGGCTGTTCATCTTGTATTGTATCAACATAGTGGATGCCAGAATTTTCTGTTAAAGTCCTCATCACTTTATCTATTACATTTTGATATTTCCAGTTGTGGTTATTGTTGCCTTGTAGTTGTAATAAACATCTTGATTACACCAAAACTTGTCTAAATTTCTAGTTAAGAAAACATTTCACTGTTGGTTCATTTTCTTGCATAATCAGCACATAATAGAATTTGCTCATGCAGCTTATGCTTTGATGAGGAATTTGTAGATGTAGGAATTTTGCTTGTATCCATCAATGTAAGTTCATTATGCAGTGTAGACTTTAAGTTATTTTTGCTGTTGTAATCCACGACGTTCTAAACGTATGAGTATAGAATATTGTTGATGAAATGCATTAATACAGGTTTCAGGGACACAGTGTTGTGTAGTCTGTTCACACTGTTTACATGTAGGTATTCTAAATGTACAATTTTACGCTGTATTCTACATGTTGCCTCAGTTCAAAAGTTGAACATGCATTCGCGGAATAGAAAGTCAACTTCTTTTTATATGTAAACCTCCCCAGAAGTCAGGCATGTTCAGCTTTTGGATACATGTGGAAAGTTATACACGTAGAGCTCTCTTTACATGTAGACAGTGTAGACTCGATATTACAGTAGGTGGGAGTTTTAATTTTTTAGCAATAACTTTGTCGGTAATTTGTACCAGTGTTGATAGTCTATGATCCGTTTCTAATGTAGCGAAGCAATAGCTAGTAGTTTGCATTCTCTGTCAGTAGCAAACTTTGTGACTGAGTTATTTATGCAGCGTTCTTAGGCAAGGTCCACTGAATATCGTATTCCATGGCGTGATGTTACAAGCTATTGTATTGTCAC
>Ga0209367_1000055_pt1 | contig 65680 bp, 7 predicted proteins | sample WorMetLIZISLAND2_FD_187412 | JGI IMG/M metagenome (GOLD analysis project Ga0209367, IMG submission 187412) | Marine gutless worms symbiont microbial communities from Max Planck institute for Marine Microbiology, Germany - Olavius geniculatus... ...
CATAAGTAGTCGACGTAATCAATTACTGTTTGTACGTTTGTAAAAATATTTAAGAAAAAAACCAAAAATTTGGCGCACAAGGTGAGGCGGCGTCAGCAAATAAAATTCGATTTGGGCAACAGCCCGGGAGGTTGTGACCCAAGCGCGAGTCGCCCGGCGTGTAGGCGTAGTCCTCAACGCGATGCTCGCTCGGCAGATTGCCGACACGCGTGACCTTGGTCAGATTGCCCTCAACGGGATTGCCGGGAGCCGGGTTGGCCAGGTCCGGATTATTGTCGTACTCGTAGAGGATTTCAAGGCCCAGCAGATCAATGCTTTGACTGGCAGGCCCGTGACCTGTCAAACGCACGATGCGGTTGGACATAAAAATATTCTCGTATTCCAACACCAACGCTCGAACCCCTGATGTTCCCAAAATGACATCCAGCGTGGAGGAATCCATATCGACCTTTGTCTGAAGGCCTGTCGGCAGGCCGGCCACGCGGGGATCGGTCTCATCGTAAATCAGGTTGATGCGGTTGCCATTGGGATCTTCGATGAACCGCAGGGTGTACGCCCGCAGCCGCGGCTCGATCAGGGGCTCCAGCTCAAAATGGTAGCGGTTGTGGGATTTGGTGAAAAATTCAAAGGTGGCATCCGGGTTTCGGATCAGGGTGGAATGGTATCCCACCTGGGCTTCGAAAATCTCGGCGGCCGGGTCTACGCCGAAGTTGACGGCCTCCGTCGCCGTCACCGTGCGCTTGGTGTTGCCCAGGAACGTATTGCCGGTACCCTCGCCGCCGATGATCGTGTAGTTGCCCATGTTGTCATCAATGAGCTGTACATTATAGCTATGAGTCCAGCCGGCGCCCAGAGGACCCTTGCTCGAATCACCGGCGCTTGAGTAAGTGCGCGTGAAGTCCAGCGACAGGCCGCGGCCGGGAATCATCACATCCTGTGTCGAGTGCGTCAGGTGGCCGTCGAAGATGTCCACGCCCTTGATGATGGTGTGCCCGATGGGGAAGGACCCGTTGATCTCCACCTCATGATAGATGACACCGGTGTCCATGGCCATTTCGCCCGCGGCGGTCTCCGCGGTCAGCTCGTAGTCGTACCGGCCCGGCAGCCCCAGTTGGCCCACGGGCAGCAGTTCGAACTGGTAATCGCCGGGCACCAGTTCGATCTCAAAGGTCGGCATGGTTGCCGTTGGGCTCAGCGGGTTGGGCTGGTCCACGGCGATGTCCTTAATGCCGGCTGCACTGACAAAGAACAGCTTGACGGTCGCTTTCTTGGTCAGCGAGAACTTGAACAGGGCCGATTCGAACTTGACGCGGTTGGTGATGCGGTCCACCCGGGTGGTCACGCGCAGCGCATCCGGCCCGTCGATCGCCAGGGGCACCTCGGGCTCGGGCTGGGTTGCCAATCCGCGGGGCGCGCTGTTGGGGCCGGTGCCCACGGGGGCCTTGGCCTGGCTGAAGACTTTAAAGGTCTGATCGGAATTGAGAAAATCAAAGGGGATGTCCAGGCGGAAGTCCGCGTTGATGTCAATGTTTCCGTTAAAGACTTCGGCACCCAGCAACTGGTTGTCGATGGGGAGCAGAATCCGGTTGACCAGCGGGTCAGGCGTGAATTGGGCCATCTGGAATTCTACTTCGGTAATTATCGCATCCACATCGAAGACGAACACCGCGTCGGTCAGGCGGTAGGCGGCAAACAGATATTTGTAGTCATGGGACAATACCAGATTGTCGGCAAAGGCATAGGGGATCGGCCGGGTGGCGGCCACAAGCTGGGCCCGAGCGCTGGCAACCGAGTTGTTCGGATTGCCGAAGGGGTTGCGAATGATGCCGACATTGCTGCCCGCGGGCACGCTCAACTTGCGGCCGGGATGATCCGGATAGGCGCTGGCCACGTCGATGTCAGGGATGTTGAAGCCGGTCACAAAGGCGTAGGCCGGGTGACCGGCGTTGGTCGTGCTGAAGGTGTTGGCCGGCAGAATGGCGATGGCCTGGGCGCTGTTGACGTCAAATGAATCGCGGGCATGGGTTTCCCGGCGGCCGTGCTGGATGCAGTTGGGCTCGAAGCACAGGTTCAGGGCAATGTGGTCCGTTTCGATGAAGTTGACGTCGCCGTCGGCCTTTTTGATGACCCCCACCCCAAAGGCCTCGCTGCGGCGGTTGGTGAACATGACCACGTTCGCGTCGTCCGTGGCAGTGACGCCAAACGGCTCGAAGCTGAATCCGCTGGGCGCCGGGTCGATGCGTTTGAGGCGTTGCAGGTAAGTCGCGCTGTCCGGATCCACGTCGATGACCCAGATGGCCTCGGCCTTGCTGCTGGCGACCTGCAAACCAAAGGTTTTACTGGCCGGGGCGGCCACAAACAACCGCCGGCTGCTTGCATTCACATCCAGGCCGCGCAGGCCTGCTGCCGCGGGCACTCCCACGGTGTTCACCAGCCGGTGGTAGGTGAGCCCGGTCAGGGGATCGTCGTCATCCGGGGTCACATCGATTTGATAGACCCGGCCGGTCAGCTCGTCGCCGGCGTAGGCGTACCGGCCCTCCGGCTCCACCGTTATCATAAAGGGCACAGCCTGGCCGGCCGGGCTCAGGTCAATGGCGTCTATTGCCGCGGTCGCCGGGTCGGCATCGATCAATTGCAGGGCCAGCGCATCGATGACCGCGATCTTCGGCACGTCGGTCAGGGTGACATACGCCCGGGTGCCGTCCGGGGTCACGGCCACATCCTGCGGTCTGCCGGGCACCGGAATTTTGGCCACCACCGTGCGGTTGTCCTGCTCCAGCACCACCACCTGCTTTTGGGGCGAAAGCGCCCCGAAAACGTACTTGGCCTCTACCGTCGGCGTAAACGGGATGCTCAGTTCAAATCCGAGGGCGGGATCGGGGAAAAAATTGCGGCGGATCTGCACCGTGGACCGGCCGATGGCCAGTTTTTGGGGGATCACCGCCTGCACCACGTTCATGCCGCCCTGGTCCGGCAGACGCAGCATGTTCCCGTTGGCCAGGGTTTGCTCCACGGCAACGCCCGTGCCTTTTTCCGTAATGACCACCGCGTCCGCCGACACGCCGCCGTAATCGAAGCGCTCGCCCACGATCTCCACCACGGGCTGGAACTGACCGTTGAAGTCGACCACCTTGACCGTGACTTTGTTGATGAGCGGCGTGTCCGAGGGATGACCCGGCGGCAGGTTGGTGTTGTCGATCTCGGTTGCGAACTCGGCCACCTGGCCCGGATCGACCGTCACCTGGGTTGTTGTGGTGCGCGGGGGCTCGGTTGCACTGATCTCTTTGATCACCAGCTGCTGAGTCCCGGCCGGCACAATCAGATTGAAGCCGATCAAAGAGACACCCACCATGATGCCGGTCGATCCTCCGAAGAGCCCAAAATTCTGGGCTTGGAGAATGGACAGATTCAATTCGATCATGGCATTGACAATGTCTTCGATGTTGGCGGGAGCTAGCCCGTCCGTGCGTAACGCCGGGGCACCCAGGCTGGTGTCGACGCTGACACCGATGTGGAAGGCGTCGGTGGAGCGCGCCAATGGGTTGGCCAGGTGGATTTGGGCGCTCAGCTCGCCTGTGGCGTCCGGCGGCGCAAAGGCCACCAGATAGTCACCGGATTGCACGATCCCGGTGGCCAGCAGTCCGTCACCCGAGCGGGCCAGACCGTCAACGCCCACAACGGCGGTGTCCACCTGGAACCAGGCGGCAATGTCATTGCCCGCGCCGTCGGGGGTTGTGCCGGCCCGGTAAATTACCACGGTGCTGCCCGCGGGCGCATTGGGCAGGACCGGGTAGGTCAGGGTGGGACGCCCCGCCAGGACCTGTCCGTCGAGGTCCAGGGTAAAAGCGCCGGAAAACTCAAATGGCGGCAACAAAGCATGGGGTAAATCGGCCGGGTCCAGCGGCGCCAGCCTGACCACCGTGTCCACGGACAGGCTGCCCGCCGGAATGGCCAATATCGCGCCATTGGCGGATTCCACCAGACCGCCGTCGGCCCCGATGGGAGCCGGACTGGCCCGGGCCGCCTGCACCCGCACCGGCGCCAGGAATTCGGCCGGGCCGTGAATGATCGTAATCTCGGCCTCACCCAACCCGGTGGCCGTGACCTGCCCGTCGGCGTCGACCTCCACCACGTTGGGATTGCTCACATGGTACCGGGTCCCGGCCGACCCGTCGGTGAGATCATCGCCCTGGCGGTTGCGCACCGTCAATTGCTGCAGCGCGCCGACCTCATTTAACTGCAGGATAAACGGGTTGACCGTGATGCCGTTGACAAACAGGAGCTGATCCGGCCGCGACTGGGGAAAGCCCACCACAACCGGCGTGACCGCGCGGATGCCGTGGCTCGACACGGTCAGGACACTGACGCCCGGATCACGGCCTGTCACATCGCCGGTAGATGTGACTGCAGCATTGGATGGGCTGGAGGAGTCAAAACTCAAATACGACGGCGGCAGGGGCACGCCGTTCTCATCGGCAAAGTCGCCCATGGCGCTCAGGCGCAGGGTTTGTCCGGGCTCCAGCAGGGGGTTGCGGGTATCCAGGCTGATGCGGGTCAGCGGCGCGTTGCTCACGGCTACATCGACGGTGACCGCGGCCGCGGCATTGAAGCCGTCGTCCGCCACCAGGTCAAAGCCGGCTGTACCACTGAAGCCTGACGCCGGTGTAAAGCGCACAGACCGGCCGTGCCGTTAACCACATTTTGGACCCGATAGGACAGACTATCCCCGTCGGGGTCATCCGCAATGGCTTCCAGCAGCAGCTCGACTTCGAGATCTTCGTGGGTGGTGATGGCGGCGGGCGCTGCAACCGGCGGTCGGTTCATGACAAAGCCCAGGTTGCCCCCCACGAGCTGCACATCCTGCGGCGTAACGGCGCCGTCACGGTCAACATCCGCCTGCGGCACGAACCCCGCATCCCCGCTGGCGGTGCCCAAAGCCGCCATCACGGCCTGGCCGTCCAGCCCGTCCACCGGGCCGTCGCGGTTGGCATCGCCGGCGATGCCCACGTCGACCGTGTAGGCGCCGCCGGTCGTGTCTGTCGCACCCTTTACCTCGAGCAGATGCAGCCCCGTGCGGTCCAGGGCGAACAGGGCCCAGCCGGTGTCCGCCGTCACCCGGCTGAGCAAGGGGGCCGTTCCGGGCAAAGAGGGCGCGGCCGGTTCGAACACGCTGCCCGCCGCGCGGCCCAGCTCGACGGACACCAGGACCAGGCCGGTGCTCACGGAGGCCAGTTCCGATTCGCGCAGGGCCAAGGTATACCGATCCGTGGCGCCGGCCGCAAGCGTGGCGCCGGTCGGGCCGGCAGTGAAGGCCAGGGGCGGACCCAGATCGGCCGTGATGGGCACCACCAGCGGGGCGGGCGCGTACCGCACCGCCTCGCTGGTCTGTCCGTCGGCGGATACGGCCAGGGTCAGAAGATGAGGATCGGCTGCGTCATGGGCGTAGCGGGTTGCGCTGCCGGTCGACAGGTAGCGCGCCCGGGTGAGATTGCCCGCCTCGTCATAGGTGTAGATGATTTGAACACCGTCGGGTGCCACCGCGGCCGCGATGCGGTTGCGCGCGTCGCGCACCAGCTGGAGCACCTGTTGCGTCGCCGGATCGACCACGGCGTTGTCCGTGTAGATCAACCGTCCGCCCTCGGCCCGGGTGACCTGCTCGACGCCGTTGGCCGTGCTCACCTCGAACTCGTCGCCGTTGGGTGCAGTCAGGGTGAATTCCGGGCCTTCGAACAAACCGCTTGCCGGGTTGTAGGGCGAACCGGTGCGCAGGTCAAAGTAGCGGCCGCCGATGCGCTGCAGGCGGGTCTCCACCGACTGGAGGGTATAGGCCACCCCCGGATCAGGCGTCCAAGCCGGCCGGTAGAAGGTGGTGCCCGTGACGGATTCGGGCTGAGGCGTGAAGGTGAAGGCCACCCGCCGGTCCGGGACACCCGGCGCGGAAACGTACAGCCGCGTGCCGTCGCGCAGGGGATTGAACAGGCCCAAATGTTCCCGGCCGCTGTCAGGCAGATCGTTTTGAATGGCCACGTCGCGGTGAATGGCGCGCCAGCCGAACCCGAATGAACCCGATGTTTGCCGGTTCAAGGAATCGTAGACCCGCGTCAAATCAAAGGGTACGGTGCCCAGGTTGAGCGCCAGGTCCGTCTCGGTGCGAAGGTGCCGCAGGGGTTTGGTGTCGCCGGCCAACTCCACGACGGCCTCCGTGACCGCCAGGCGGCCGCTGATGTCGGTGGCTGACAACCGCAGCCGGTAAAACCCATTGACGAAGCGGTCCGGAGCCAGCTGGGTCAGGGGCGCGACGGCCACGGCGGTGTTCCCCGCGGCGAGTTCAACAAAGGTGTCCTGGCCCAAAAGCGCCATTTCAAGCTGCCATTGGTCAAGGTTCGCGTCGGCCACGGTGCCGCTGATGGCCGTGCCTTGAGTCAGGCGGCGGCCGTCCACCCCCGGCCCGAAGGACACGATCGGCGGCAGGTCATCGGTCGCATCGCGCACTTTCAAGGTTGCGGCGGCGCTGCCGCTCAGGCCGTCTTCATCCGTGGCCGTTACCGCTACCTGGTACCGGCCGGGCGTCGGCGGCGTGAACCGGCCGCGGTTGGCGGCGTCCAGGGCAATGGGCTGGCCGTCCACGGTTACCGTGCGGGAGACGATGGGCGCCAGGCTGTCGGCCAGGGCGTTGATCACCACGGTTTGGCCGGGCAGGGCCGGGAAGCCGGGCGTCAGTACAATCGTGACGCTCGGCGGCGCCGGCGCGGGCGACACCTCGATCAGGGCCCCCCGGCTGGTGACTGTCTGGCCGTCACTGACCGTAAACAGGATCACGTGCTCCCCGGCCTGGCCGGGGCCGGGCGTCCAATCGAATACCCCCGTATCCGGATCCAGGGTCGCTCCCTGCGGCAGGACCGCCGCGCCGTACTGCAAAGTTGTGCCGGCATCCGGGTCAGCGCCTGCCAGAGTAAACGTCAAACGTTCGCCCAGCGCTGCGGCGTGGCTCGCCACCGCCAGGGACGGCGCGCGGTTGACGTTGTCGATCACGATCCGGACCGCCAAATCGTCGAACAGACCCTCCGGATCGGTCACGCGCACCAAGATGTCGTAGGTCCCGGCTTGTTCAAAGCCAGGGGTCCAGGTGAATTAGCCGCTGGTTGGATCCAGCGCCGCGCCGGCCGCCAACCGATCCGTGGCGCCGAACAGGAGCGCGTCCCCGTCGGCATCATTGGCCGCCACCGAAAACTGCATTTTAACGCCTTCGCGTCCGGTCTGCCGGCTCAAGGGCGTCAGCACCGGCGCCTGGTTCGTGTTGGTCACGGTGATTGCGATGATTTCGCTGCTCGTGCGGTGCCCGTCCGTGGCGCTGACGGTGATGTCGTCGTACCGGCCGGCCTCAAAGACGGTCGGCGTCCAGGTCAAGGTGCCAGCCACCGGATCGAAGACGGCGCCCGCCGGCAGGTTGGTGATGTCGTAGGTGAGCGGGTCCCCGTCCGGATCCTGGGCCGTCAGGGGCAGGGCCAGGGTGCCAAGCTCGGCCACGGTCCGGTCGCCCACCACGGACAAAATCGGCGCCTGGTTGGCCGTCCGGACCACGATGTCAAAGTCGACGCTGTCGGCGGCGGCCCGGGCTGCGTCGCCGTTGCCGCTGTCCGTCACGGTGACCGTGGCCGGGTAGGTGCCGATGTCCCCGGCCGCGGGTGTCCAGGAGAAAATCGCCCGGCCGTACACCGCTGTGGGCGTCAGGGTGGCGCCCGCCGGCAGGCCGGCCAGATCATAGGTCAGGGCGTCCTGGTCCTTGTCGCTCACCAGCACGTCGAAGGTCAGCGTCTCCCCCACCAGCGCGACCTTATCGCCGATGAAAGCAAGGCCCGGCGGCTCATTGGCGGCGTTCACCGACACGATAAATTCGAATTCCGTCACCAGCGCCGGCCCGGGGTCGCCGGAAGCCGGGTCCCCGTCGTCTGCGGCAATGATTTTGACCGGGTGATCGCCGCTGTCATTGAATCCCGGGGCCAGAGACAGGGTGGCCGTGCCGTTGCCATGGTCGACTAAGGTCATGAAGTCCGGCAGGGGGAAGAAGGCCAATCCGCTTTCAGCCGCGATCGTGACCGGATTGCCGTCCGCGTCCGCCACCGTGACGGCCACATCCAGGGTCTGGCCGCGCTCCAGGGTGAGGTTGTTGACGGGCGTGATCACCGGCGCCCGGTTGCTGTTGCGCACTCGGATCAAGGCATTCACCGCGGCGCTGAGCAAATTGCCGGTTCCGTTGCCGTCATCCGTGGCCGTGAAGGTCACGCTGTAATCCCCGGCCTGATCATAGTCCGGCTGCCACACAAAGTCGGTGGTGTCCGCATCAAAGATGGCGCTCGCAGGCAGGCCCCCGTGGGTATAGGCCACCGAAGCCGGTGGTCCGTCCGGCTGTACCAGGGTGCCGTCGGCCCGGCGCACCGGCAGTTCATAGTTGGGGTTGTCGGCGTCGAAGGCAAAGGCCTGCACGTGCAGGCGCTGGCCCTCGCTGACCTCCAAGCGGTCCAGCGGGTCGAAGACGGGCGGCGCATTGTCGTTGAGCACGGTGATGCGGGTCGTGACCGTGCTCGCCTGACGGCCGTCAGCGGCCGTAAACGGCACGTCATAATCCCCGGCCTGGAAGTACTGGGGCGTCCATTCAAAAATGCCCGATTCCACCCCCAGCACGGCGCCGCCGGGCAAAAAAGAGCTGGAGAAGGCGATGGCTTCGTTCTCCGGATCAACGGCCTGCAGGGTGAAGCGCAGGGTCTGGCCCTCGCTAATGGTGCGGTCCGGCGGACGCACCAGGACGGGCGCCTGGTCGGTGGGTGCAATCTGAAAGGATGTGGTCACGAATGATTCGGCCATGCCGTCGCTGACGATAAACTCGACATCGCGATAGGTCCCGGCGGCGCCGTATCCCGGTGTCCAGCTGAAAATTCCGCTCCGGGGATCCACCACGGCACCCGGCGGCAGTCGGTGCCCGAAATAGGTCAGGGGATCGTGGTCCGTGTCAAAGGCGCTGATCGTAAGACTGAGGGGTTCGCCCTCCGCACTCGGTACCTCGGCCGGCAGCGCTGCGATCTGGGGCGGGTGGTTGACACCGCTGACCGTGATGGTGAATTCCTGTTTGGCCGAGCCGCCCCGCTGGTCAAAGGCCCGGATCGCCACCGGGTTGCGCACGGCATCGTGGGTCTGCGGCAGCCACTGCACCAGCCCGCTCACCGGGTCGATGCTCATGCCGGCAGGGCTTTCAGCCAGGAGGAAGACCACGGCCGGTCCGTCCGGGTCTTCGGCGCCGGCGGCGTATTCATAAGCCGAGCCGGCAAAGGCGCGCGTCAGGGGGCTGCTGGTGAAGACCGGCGCCTGGTTGGGTCCGGGGACACCGGACAAACTGTGGTCGATATCCCCCTGGCGGCCGTCCGGGTTCAGGATGGTGATGGTGCGTCCGGCGGTGGACTGCCCGGCCGGCAGCCGGCCGGTGACCGGCAGGCTGGCGCTCAGATCGATAAAGAACACGCCGGAGCCGTCGTCCGGCGGCAGCGCCCCTTGAGGCACACCGCTATAGCTCGCCGCCGGATCGAGGATGAGCACAATCGGCAGCAGCAGATCGGCCGCGCCGGTGTTGGTCACCGCCACATCGTAGCTGATCGTGCCCGCCGACCGCAGCATGCGCGAGTCCGTGAAGTTGAAGGCCACAAACTGGGAGAAATCCGACACCGTCGTGAAGGGCACCTGGTGGGGTGATGCCATGGTGATGCCGGCGGCACTCTGCAGGGTGTCATTGACCGTGAGGGTGTATTCGTCCGCCAGAAGCGATTCCAGCACCAGGGTGACGGTGCGCGACGGCGCGTCGTAGGCAATATTGCGGATCCCGGCCGGGCCGCTGGCTGCGCCCACCAGGCGGTATTGACCGGCGTCGAAGACCGATCCTTGGCCGGCGGCCGCGAAACTGCCCTGGCTGTTCATGGGCTGGTCAAAGGTGAGGCTGATGGTGCTGTGGGGCAGGGCCACCACGGCGTCGGGCGGCGGGTTGGACCGCAGCACCCGGGGCGCCAGTACCGGGCTCAAGACGTCGATCTGGTGGGACTGGCTGATGAGAACCCGGCCGTCGGGGGTGGTCCTGACAATGTCCCCCCGCGTGCCGCCTGCCGCCACCGGCAGCGCGTTCATGGAGGCCAGCTCCACCAGCGTGAGCACGCCGCTGTTGCTGGTGATAAACAGCAGCCCTTCAAGGTCGGTGCCGTCAAACCCGAAGGCAATCGAATCCACAGGCTCATCCAATGCCAGCATGAGCTGGACTTCGTCCTGAAAGTTGAACCGCACCACCTCTCCGCGCGCGGGCCAGACCGCGGCCCACAGCTCGCCCGCCGGGCTGAAGGCCAGATTGCCCACCCTGAGGTCGCTGTAGTGGCGGAAGGTCCCGGCCACGGGGTCGAAGATCTCGATGCCGTTGCCCGAGGAAACGTAGATCTCGCCGGTGGTCGGGTGGACCGCCAGGCTCTGGGTCAGGCCGTCGCCAAAGCCGGCGATGATGTCTGTCGTTGCCGCATCGAGCTGCAGCAGGGGCCCGCCTCCGGTGGCGGCCCACAGGGTGCCGTTGGCGTCAAAAGCCAGGTCGAAAACGGGATGGGCCAGCGTCGCGATGGTTTCGGCCGCATCCGCCGGGTTCAGCACATCCCCGCCCTCATGGGGAAAGCGGAACAGGCTGCCGCGGTTGGGGCCGCCACTGGCGATCACCTGGCCGTCGGCCTGCACGGCAATGGCCATGGGCCCGATGCCGGCATGACTGGTACCCATGCCCTGACCAAAGGCCCGGGCCACAAAGGGCTGCAGCACGGTGGTGTACTCGGGAGCGCCGGTTGCGGGCAAAGTGGCCGGCACGCTGTTTTGGGCTTCTACAAACAGGGGATTTGAGGCAATGTCCGGCGCCGGCGGGGGCAGGCGCGGCACCTCCGGCGTCGGGTCCAGTTCGGGCAGGCCGCCCAGGTTGACGGCAGACCCGTCGTCCGGCGGCGCCACACCCGGGGGCGGCAGCTCCGGGTTGCCGGCGTTGTCCGTGGCCAGGGCCAGGAATTCATAGCGCCGGCCGGCCTCGCCCTGGAACACGGCACTGGTATCGCGGGTTTGCCGCTGCCAGATGTTGAAATCACCGCCGTCCGCCGCCACATAGACGGTCACGTGGGCCACGCCCGAACCGTCCGGATCATCCTGCGCGTCCCATTGCACCAGGTAGTCGCTGCTGCCCGCCCGCAACGGCGCGACGGTCAGGGACGTGACGGGCGCCTGCCCGTCGATGGTGGCTTCGATGGGCGCCGTGTCGGCCGGAGCGGCCGTGTTGAAGATCACCCGGGCCTGGCCGCCGATCAGGGTACCGGTGGCCAGCGCGGCCTGGGGTCGGATCTGAAAGCCGATGAACCCGGCGCCGATACCGTCGGCATCGTTGGGCGCCAGCCCCAGGTCTTCGGCCACCTCGCCGGTCGCCGGATCGATGAACTGGATCAGCCATTGGGCAATATTCGTGGTGGGATCCACGCCCGCATTGATGCGCAGCAGGAAACCCTTGGAGCCGGTGAAGTCAAACTGCCCGTCGAAGATGCCGCGGTTGCCCGGCAGGTTCACCATGATATCGCCCAGCTGAATATCGCCGAGGCGGAAGGTGAGCGGATCGAGGTTGGCATCGAGCTGGATCAGCACCCGGATTTCACTGACCGGCCCGCCGGCGTCGGCGTCGTTTTCGAACCGGACTTGGTAGGGCAGCGGCGTATCGACAGGCACGAAGTTGTCGCTGCCGAAGCCCAGGGGCCCGGTCATGGTGGCCAGCTCGCTGGTAAATCCCGCGGCATTGAAGAAACTGCCGAAGCTGGGGGGCCTGGGTTTGGCGTTGGGGGGGATGTCGATTTGCGCTTCGCCGTAGGGCACATAGATCTTAAAGGCCTCGTAGTCCGTCGGGTGGGACAAGCCGAGGTCAAAGGCCGCGCGCGGCGGCGGGCTGCTGCCGCCCTTGCGCTGCGGGTCGTGCCCGTACCACTCCCGCACCTTTTCAAAAAAGGCCGGCAGGTCGCCGTCGGTGATGATTTGATCGCCGGCCGGTCCCAAAAGCAGTCCCGTCGACAAAATGGATACCGCGCTCATCACCAGCGGGCTTTCGCGCACGGGCGGCGCTTCGTTCTCCGGCCGCAGCAGCCTGGCGTCCTCCAGGGCGGCCAGGTAAAGCGCAACCCAGGCGTCCGGATCGGCCGCCAGGATGGCCAGGGCCGAGGGGGCATTGGCGTCGGTGACGATCGCTTCGCGCAGGGTCAAGGCGTCTATGGTCTGAAGGGCGATGAATTCACTGCGCGTCAGCGGCGTGAGGGCGCCGGCGATGTGGAAGAAAAAGGCGATGTCCTCGTCTTCGATATCGTCGAGCGCGTCCGGGTCCACGGCCAGGATGTCGGCCAAGCCTTCGTAAATCGTTACGTTGAAGGCCCGGTTCGCAAAGCCCCGCGTGGCCTGGTCGAAGACGTAGCCCGGTGCCAGGATCTCACCGCTGCGGTTGACATCGGAAACCAGGCCGGCCCACGGCAGATTCTCCAGTTGATCCTCGGGCGCGCCGCGCAGGTTGGAGCGAAACGTCACGAACGGCAGGTTGAAGACTTCCGGGTTCAGGTCGAGCTCGGGCAGGCCGAATTCGAAAAAGGCGTAGGGGGTGTCGAGGTTGGTGCGGTTGATGATTGTCACCCCGTAGGTGCCCGTATCGCCCGGCGCCAGCACCCGCGGACCGCCCAGGGCGATGGTCGCGTCGCGCGGCAGCGCCCGTTCGATCAGATAGCGATAGGGCAGGACGGCTTCGGCGCCGTCCGGATTGATCACCGTGACGTCGTAGAGCCCGCGCGGGGCATCGCTGAAGTCGAAAACGGCCATGATCCGGGTGGCGTCGATGACCTCATAGCGCACCGGCTCGAACTCGGCGATGCCCGGCCGCACGAGTTTGACGATGGCGTCCGGGTCGAACCGGGCGCCGGAGATGCGGGCCGTCACGTAGCGGCCGTCGCCGCCGCGGTCGGTCGTCACGTCCGTGATGGCAAAGGGCAGGACATCGGCCAGCAGGGTCAGCTCCACCCCGGCCGCCGGGGCGCTGTGGGCGCGCACGAGCACAAAATAGGTGCCCGGTTCGGTGGCCGGCACCCGCACGGTCTGGTCGGGCTGCAGGAAACCGGCGTAGGCCGCGTCGAACTCGGTGGCCGTGGGCACGTCCGCGAAGCGCACGAAAAGCTCATTGGCGCCCGAACCGGCCGAGGTCAGGTCGACCTGCAGGGTCTGGTCCAGGCCCACGTCGACCTGAAACAGGCGCTCGGCGCCGCGTTGCGCCGTGAAGACATAGGGCGCGCCGAGTTGGATCTCTTCCACGGCCAGGGTAACGGTGCCGCCCGAGGCCGCGCGGTTGTTGTTCTCCTGCGCGCCTTCATTCACCTGGTTGAAAATGTCGTTGCGCACAATCACGCGGTACGACCCGGGGGGCACGGGCGGCAGCGTGGTGTCCAGCACCCCCTGATACCCCTGGCCCTGGGTCAGGGTGCCGCTGAACGCCACCCGGCCCAGCAGGATGTCGCCGATGTCCCAGACCGCGTCCCCAGACAGGTACACCGAGTCGGACCACGTTCCCGCGGCCGGCTGGGCGGCATGGTTGCTGACGTCAAAGCGAATCTGAATCGGATCGCCCGACCGGCCTTGGGAGGGTATGAAGATGTCATCCACCTGCAGATCGGACGGCGGCGGCAGTTCGAAGATCACCTGCTGGTCGCTGGGCCGCGTGTTGTTGAACTCGGCCCCGGACTCATAGATATCGCCGCGGAAATCCCGCCGGGGCGTGTCGGTGACCACCAGCACGTAGAACGGACCCGCAAACGACGACGACGGGACGACCCTGACGGTTTCGCTGTAGCTGCCGCCGGACGCCAGTCCGCCAGCATGGCTCACCCGTTCCAGGAACCGATCGGCCCGTGGATCGAGGAATTGGTCCCGCGACAGGTACACGTCATCCAGCCAGCTGGGGGTGGCGTCCGGCGTATCCACGGTACCCTGGTTGGCCACGGTGTAGGTGACGTCAAAGGGCTGGCCCACGCCCACACGATCCGGCGCAGCGATGCCGGTCACCACAAGGTCCGGCGCCGGGGTCACCCCAATGGACAACGGCGCACCGCTGACATTGTTGCCCTCGTCCTGGTATTCGCCCTCGCGGCCCAGCACCTCGAGGCCTTGCTCGAAGTTAATTCCCGGCCCCCCGGGAGGCGGCGCCCCGGTCAGGTTGGCGTCCGTGAAAATCAGGATCTCGAAATCGCCCTGTACATCCAGGGGCAACGGCACGTCCAGATCGACGCTGTAGGAGGCGCCGGCGGGCAGCACCTGCCGCCCGCGGAAATGCGCGCCCAGGAACTGGTCAGCGGTGTCCAAAGACGGGTCCGTTGACAGGTAGGCGCGGTCGAACCAGATGCTGTCGCGCGTGTCGCGGCTGCCGCTGTTGGTCACGGTGTAGCTGAGGGTGATGGTGTCGCCGGCCGCAGGCGCCAACCCGGGCAGGGTGATATCGGTCACGACCAGGTCCGGCTCGCGGTAGGTGACCGCGAGGGGCTCGGACCGCAGATTGTTGCCGGCGTCTTCGAATCCCCTGGACTGGTACTGCCTCAGGCTGAAGGCGTTGTCTCCGCCCGGCAGCGACAGGCTGCCAAGGGGGTTGGTAAGGATATGGATGTAGAAATCACCGCCGATGCCCCGGGGCAGGGTGATCTCGTGCTGCCGGGTGTAGCTGTCGCCCGTGCCCAGGGGCGTGTCGGGACTGAACGGAACGCTGCCCATGGGCGTGGCCCGGCCCTTGATGAAGGTCGGATCGGCGGAAAAGTAAATCTCATCGGTCCAGTAGCGCGTGCCCGCCCACATGGGGCTGCCGGTATTGCGCACCGTCCACTGGATCAGGGCCTTTTCCCCGGAGAAGTTCTGGGCCGGCGTCTGGACGTCGGTGACGATCAGATCGGCCGGGTCGTTGGTGACCTGAGTGGGCCCCGCGAGGGTATTGTTGTCCGGATTGCCCTCGAGGTTTTTCCCCTGGCGGTTGGCCGCCACAATCACGTATTGTCCGCGCGCCGCCGGTGACAGCTGGTCCACCTCCAAGGCCGCCGTGTAGCTTTGGCCGGGCGCCAGGTTGCCGGCGTGCCGCACGCTGCCTAGCACCCAGTAGGTTGCGCCGGACACGTTCAGCAGCGGCTCGCTTGCCAGATAGACGACGTCGTTCCACTCGTCCGCGGGCATCTTGTCGCCGCCGATGTTTTCGACCGTCCACTCGACCTGGAAGGGCCCGCTGCCGGCCAGGCCGGCGGCCTGGGGCGCCACCGCGGTGATGCGCAGGTCCGGCGGGGGCCGCGCCAGTAGGGTGATGGGCTTGGCGCGGTAGTTGTTGTTGTCGATTTCGTTGGGGTCGTCGGGGTTGATGTTGTCGGCCGTCGTGCTCTCGAGCACGATGTCAAACGAGTCGGCAAAGGTCTGAATGTGCACCTGGCCGGTCAGCCCCGCCGGCAGGCGTACCGTATGCGTCACGCTGTAGCTCTCACCAAACGCCAGGGTGCCGTTGTGATTGACCCGATCCAGCAGGATGTCCTTGGCGCGCGGGTCGGGCCGGTTCTTGTCGGCTGTCAGCCAGATCGTGTCGATCCAGAACGAGCCGGGTGTGGGCCCGGCGCCCCGGTTGGTCACCGTATAGGTCACGTCGACGGTGGACCCTTCGAAAGCCTGGTCGGGCGCCAGGGGCACGTCCATCACGAGGTCGGCCGGCGGCAGCGGGTCCACATCGATCGGCAGCACGAAAACGTTGTTGCCCTCCTGGGGAAATTCATCGACCTGGCGCGAGCTGTCGGCTGCCACGATGACGAAGGCCGGACCGCCGAACCGCAGCGGCACCGACCCGCTCACGCCCGTCGTGGCATAGGCGTCGCCGTTGGGTCCCAGGGCCGCACCGTTGGGGACCGTAGCCAGCAGCTCGTCATCGCCGCCGATCTGGTCGTCCAGTGAGAGGTAAACCCGGTCGAACCATTGGGGGGTGGTGGTGGCGGCCGGACCCAGGTTGGTGACCACGAAGTCCACCGCGATGCCGCCGCCGGCCGAAACTGTGGCCGGCGCATTGACGCTTTGCACCTGAAGGTCCGGCCGCGGTTGGAGGGTGATCTGCAAATTGGCGTTGTCGAGCAGGGTGTTGTTGGCCGTGGCGCCGGCTTCGTAGAGCCGGGCATTGACATCGGCCACGACCTCGACCCGGAACTGGCCCTGCTCATTGAGGGGAATCGAAACCAGCTCTTGCCGCGTGTAGGACTTGCCCGGCTCCAGCCCGTTGCCGAAGCTGAACGTGCCCAGGTTGATGATGCGGTTGGTGCCGACCTCCACCAGGCGGACCCGGTCGGTCCAGGCGCCGCCGGCCGCGGCCAAACCGCGGTTTTCCACCGTCCAGGTGATGCCGATCGGGCTGCCGGAGACCACCGGGGTCGCCGTCGGTGCGACGATGTTCACCGGCGCGAGGTCCGGGGCATCCGCCGGGGATATCGTCACCGTGCCGCTGGTGACGGTGGTGTTGTTGTTGTCGAAGACGAACTCAAACGGTCCGCCGATGCCGGTGGTCAGCTTGACAAAATACGTGCCGCTGAAACCGTTGGGCAGCGGCGCTTCGATCGCGCGCGTGTAACTTTCGCCGATGGCCAGGTGGCCGGTGTGGCTGGCATGCACGAGGGTCCGCACGACGCTGTTGCCGGCCGCGTCGCTCGTCAGATCGATCCGGTCGGACCAACCGGGATCGGTGGTCAGGCCGATGGCGTTGGCTGGGTTGTTCTGCACACTCCAGGTGACGTTGAGCGTGTCGCCGCCCAGCGCCGCACTATCCGACGCCAGGGAGGTAACAATCAGATCCGCGTAGGGAACCCGCACCACGTCGAGAAAGCCGGCCGTCCGGCCCTGGTTATTGGCTTCGGAGCCGTTCTCGAACACGACATCCGCGGCGTCGCTCACGACAAAGAGGTGATAACGGCCCTGGAAGGCCGGCGGCAGCAGGAAGCTGCGCGACTCGTTGTAGCTGTCGTTGACGGCTAAAAACCCGCTGTGTGGGATTTCAGCCAGCACCAGGTCGCTGGCGCTGACGGTATCGTCCAGCGATGCGATGACGCGATCGACCCAGACGGCGCTGGTGCCCGGGCCGGTACCCAGGTTGGTCACGGTCCAATCCACCGTAACAGTGACAGGGTCGCCCACAAAGACGGCGGCCGGCGAGGTTACGCTGTGGCCCGCGAGCGCCACGTTTGACACCGCCAGGTCGGCAAAGGGCGCCAGGGTGATGTTGATAAAGGTCGCGGCCGTGTTGTTGCCTTCGTCCCCGACTTCGTGCACGTCGTTGTCGTCGTCGGTAGCGACAATCAGATAATGGGCACCGGAGATTTGGATGGGGATGTCAAGGTCGACGGTCTCGCTGTAGCTGCCGGCAGCCGCCGGCGGAGACAATGGACCGGCGTGCACCCGCTCACCCAGCAGCAGGTCGCCGGCATCCAGCGTATCGTCGGTGGAAAGGTAGATGCGGTCGACCCACGTCCCCGGCGCTGCGCCGCTGCCGTGGTTGCCGACCTGCCATTGGAACGGGATCGTGGTGCCGGAGGTGGCCGCCGCCGGGGAAGCCAGAATCGCCGGGCGCAGGTCCGGGTGGGTGATTTTGACGATGCCGGAAGCCAGCTCATTGTTGCCTTCGCCCGTATCTTCAAATACGGCGTCAGCGGCGTCTGCAACGATGATGATGCGATGGTCGCTGTCCGGCTGGCTGAACGGCACCGTGACGAAAAGGTCTCCGTCGTATTGGCCGCCGGGTGGTAAATCCGCCGCGTGCGTCTCGGTGTGCAGCAGCGTGGCCCCGGATAGGGACGTCGTGCGGGAGAGGTAGATCCGGTCGGCCCAGGGCGCCCGGCCCAGGCCCGAGCCCGTGTTGGCCACCGTCCACTGCACCCGCAGCTGCCGGTCCGGCTGGGCTTCGGCGGCAACCACCAGATTCGTTACCTGCAGATCGGCAACCGGCTGCTGGGTGACCGTGATCGGCGTGAGGGTCCGGCCGGCATTGTTGTTTTCAAAATCCAACTCGAACACCCGGTTGTCAACGTCCGCCACCACGAAGATGTGGTGGGTCCCGCTCAGGTTCTGGGGCAGCGGCACGGCCGCCGAGGCCACCGCGTTGTCGCCCACCGCCAGGATCCCGCTGTGGTTGCGCCGGCCGAGCTCGGGATCGCCGGCGTCCAGCACATCATCGGTGCTCAAACGGATCTGGTCGATCCAGAAGGAGGTATTCGTCGGGCGGATGCCCACATTGCGCACCCGCCAGCTGACGGTAATCGACTGGCCGCTTTCCGTGTCCGTGGGCTCCACGGTGACGACTTCCACCACCAGGTCGCTGTAGGGTTGGGTGACGTCGATCGAAGCCGGCGCTGAGTCGTTGTTGTGCTCCCCGTCCGGTTCGACCACGTCGTTGGACGCGTCGCCGATGACAAAGACATAAAAAGTGCCGGTCAAACCGCCCGGCAGCGTAACGGTTTGGGTATTGCTGTACCCGCTGCCGGGGGGCTCGGCTCCGCTGCGGGCAAACTCGCCCAGCACGACATCGTCGCCGTCACCCAATACATTGTTCAGGCTGAATGTCACCCGATCCGACCAGCTGGTGGCGTCGCCCGCCAGCGGCCCTTGGTTTTCAACCGTCCAGGTCACGTCGACTTGCACAGGATCCCCGACCAGCAGTTCGGCGGGCACGACCACATCGGTCACCACTAAATCCGCGCCGTCGATGACGAACTGGATTGTGGTGCTGTTGTTCTGCTCGGCGGCGTCGTGGCCGCCCGCGTTGAACTCGAAGAAACCGTTGCCGGAATCGGTGGTGACGCGTACCTGGTACCGGCCGGCCGCGGCCGGTGTGATCACCAAGGCGTTGCCGCGGGTCTCACCGGCAGCCAAATCGCCAGCCACGTCCAGCTCGACGTTAACGAGATCGACTCCCGTCGTCAGGTTGGAGACGGCCACGCGTTCTTGCCACCCGCCGCTGACGCCGCGATTGCCGGAGTTTACGGTGTTCCAGCTGATCTCGTACTGTCCGCCGCCGGCCGGGGCCACGGCCAGCGCGTCCACCGCCAGATCCGGGTAGGGCGCCAGATTGATGGTAAAGGCGGCGGCCGAGATCCCTGTGTTGTCGTCTTCGCCGAACAACTCGGCCACCCGGTCGGTGGTGTCGGTGGCGGCGATGAGAAAAAAGTCACCCGAGATCCCGTCGGGGATGTCGGCGCTAAAGCCGGTGCGGTAAGATTGGCCAACATCCAGGGCACCCGCGTGCTGAAACACGCCCAGTTCGATGTCGTCGCCGTCGTTGTAAACGGAGTTGGCTGACAGGACCACGCGGTCGAACCAGTCGCTGACGGGCGTCGCCAGATTGCCGGTATTTTGCACCGTGAAGCCGGCTGTAATCTCATCGCCGCTTTGGAGGTTCGCTGCCGTCGGCAGATCGACGCTGCTGACAACCAGGTTGGGGGCCCTGATGATTCGCTCCAATGAAATGGTGTAATCGCCGGTGTTGTCGAGGCTGCCGGCCTCCGTTCCGCCGCCGGGCTCAACCACGATGGTATAGACATCATCGGCCGGCGCCACGTAGTTGGTGATGCTGCTGTCGCTGCCGCTGTCGGCCGCCGCCCGCACCGCGCCGAGCGAATCCAGGATGGTCACATCGATGTCCAAACCGGGCGTGATCGCGTCGACGGTCACGGTAAACGCCTGTCCCCGCTGGGCGGCAAAGGTGTATTGATCGACATCACCGCCGGGCGCGATCGACCGGCCCAGAACCGACGCGTCGGCCGTGATCGGTTCCGTTCCGGCCGGGATCGGCTGGTCGCTGACGGCGACCGTGAAGTTGCCCGTGTGGTCGTTGCTGTCGTCGCTGACCTGCAGGATGTAGGTGCCGGCCGCCGGCAGTCTGAAGTCGTCGATCTCCAGGGCATAGAGATCGCCGCGGTTGGTCGCGACCGCCGCCAGCTCGGTGGTGGCGTCCGGCGCCAACAGGCGCAGGCGCGTGTCAAAGCCCACATCCGGTCCGCCGACGCCGGTCACTTGGGACACCCCGATCGACACCGGCCGGCCCACCTGCTGTTCCGTGACGTCGAGGCTGTACGTGGCGATGTCGCCGCGCACGGCCAGTTGACCCGGCCGGTTCTGGCCGAAGCCGATCGGCAGCGGTATGGGGTCGCGCGCGGGCGTCCAGACCGCAAAGCGGTAATCACCGGTGTCGTCCAGGTCGGCGTGCACGCTGCCGCCGGAGGGTTCGAACCGCAGCCGGTATTCCCCGTCGGCCGGCAGGGTCACCAGATCGAGCAGGCTGTCGAAGGTGCCGTCGCCGGCCGTAATCGATCCGTCAGGCGCAAAAAGCGTCAGGTCCACGCCGCCGGCCAGCCGCTCGACGGTGACGAGCTGACCCGCCGCGCCGTTGAAACGGTAGTCATCCACATCGCCGATGACGTCGATGACGTCGTCGAGCACGCTATTGAAGCCGGGCAGGTCCGTCGCTGCTTCGATCGGCTGATCACTGACCCCGACCGTGAAGCTGCCCGTGTGGTTGTCGCCGTCGTCAACAACCTGGATCGTGTAGGTGCCGGTCTCCGGCAGCACAACGTCGTCGATTTCGATTCCGAAGAGATCCCCGCGGCCGGTGGACACCGCCGCCAGTTCGGTGGCCCCATCCGGCGCCAGGAAACGCAGGCGCGTGTCAAAGCCGATGTCCGGCCCGCCGATGCCGGTCACCTGGGACACTCCGATCGACACCGGGCGCCCTACCTGCTGCGCCGTCACGTCAAGGCGATATGCGACGATGTCGCCCCGCACGGCAAGCTGACCCGGCAAATTCTGACCAAAGCCGATTGGCCGCGGCACCGAATCCCGGTCGGGCGTCCAGACCGCAAACCGGTAGTCGCCGGTGTCGTCGAGGTCCGCGTGCACGCTGCCGCCGCCGGGTTCGAACCGCAGCCGGTAGGCACCGTCGGCCGGCAGCGTCACCAGATCCAGCAGGCTATCGAAGACACCGCTGCCGGCGATGATCGAATCGTCCGGACCGAAGAGCGTCAAGCCCAAGTCGCCCGCCAACCGCTCGACCGTGACGACCTGACCCGCCGTGCCGGCGAAGCTGTATTCGTCCACGTCACCCACGGCCTCGATGGCGTCGTCGATGACGGTATTGAAGCCGGGCAGGGCCGCCGGCGCCTCGACCGGTTGATCGCTGACCGCGACGACGAAACTGCCCGTGTGGTCGTCGTTATCGTCGTTGACCGTAATCGTATAGGTGCCGGCCGTCGGCAGCACAAAGTCGTCGATCTCGACCGCTTGGAGGTCCCCCCGCGCGGTCGCTACGGTCGCCAGTTGCGTGGTCCCGTCCGGCGCCAATAGACGCAGCCGCGTGTCGAAGCCGACGTCCGGCCCGCCGACACCGGTCACCTGCGACACCCCGATCGACAGCGGCCGGCCCACCTGGGCGGCGCCCACCGCAAGGCTGAAGGCGACCATGTCACCGGGGTTGTCGAGCGACACGTTGAGGGTCTCTCCGAAGTCGATCGGTGCCGTTGCCGGCGGGGCAACCAAGGTCGGGGTGCCGGTCGTCAACTCAATTGAATAGGCCCCCTGTCCGCCGGACGGAAGCTCAGGCCGCACGAAGACCGTGTACAGCCCGGTTTCCACGAGCGTGGGGTCATCGATCGACGAAGACGCACCGGAGGCTGCCCGGGCCACCACATTGCCTGACGGCCCGCCGAGTGTCAGCCTCGTGTCGAGGAGGCTGCCGTTGACCGGCACCACCGCCAGATCGATGGTGGCCGGATCATCGAGCTGAAACGAAAAGACATGTTCCGCGGCGGACGGTTCCAAGACGTCGGTCAACAGCGGGCCGTCGCGGACCAGGCCGGCGGCGGCCCCGCGGGCGCGATTTGAGGCCGCCAGGACGAAACCGCCCTGGCCGCGTCCGTCAACGACAAGCTGGTAGGTGCCGGTTTCAAAGGCCGTTACATCGCCCAGGCCGGCGTTGTTGCCGCTGGTCGACGCGCCTTGCAGGACACTGTTGGGATCATAGAGCCGGATGTCGGCGTCAAATCGTGCCGTGGCTTCTGCATCGATCGCCAGCACGTCGCCGGAATTGGCCGGCAACTCAAACGTCCAGCGGCCGGCCGCGCTGGGGGATCGACCGACAAAGACCTCGCCGTACCCGAGCGGCGTCGGGCCGAATTCATCGAATCCGGCCGGTGCGACCGGCAACGGCGGCAACGCCGGCGTGGCCGGCTCGCCGACGACGGTGTCGACCGGCACGGCCGGCGGATTGACAAGCCCGCTGACGGGCCCATCCGGCTCCCCGGGCAATGGCCCCGGCGGGGGGGGTTCCGGACGGGCGCGCCGTAAAATCCAGGAAATAGTCCACCACCACCGGGCTGCCGGCCGTCAGCACCGCCAGATAGTCGCCGGGCCCGGGCAGGGTGGCTTCGGTCAGACCCGTGCTGCTGCCGCTGGTGTTGGTGAACACGGTGCCCGCCGGTGTGATGATCTCAACCTGCAGGGGCTTGCCGGACTCCGCGCTGCTGAAGTTCAGGTTGACGATGTCGCCGCTGTTGTAATTGAAGCGGTAAACGTCTTCATCGGCCAGCGGGAAGAGCGAACCCGCCAGCCGGTCGCCCGCGGACACATCGGTGGGCGACGCCTCTTCGGCCGGCCGGTCGCTCAGGCCGATCACATACGGCCCCAGATCGCTGCTGCGGCCGCTCACCTCGACGCGATAGTCGCCGTCTTCGGGCAGGGTCAGGCTCTTTAGGTCCGGCTCAGTGACGGTAGTGACCTGGGCCAACTCGACGTTGCCGGGCCCGACTACCCGCAACGCCGCGCGCAAGGTCGCATTCCGGTCGCGTCCAGTCGCGGTCGCGATGCGCACCGTCGCGCCCCGGGTGCCGCTGAAGGTGTAGGTGTCGATGTCCGTGGCGCTGTCGATGGTCCCCGTGTGCATTTCGCCGGCTGTCAGGGCAATGGGCAAACCGTCATCCACCCGATAGGCCGCCGGGTTGAGTGCGTCCGAGACTTCCAGCAGGTAGATGCCGCCGTCGTCCAGGGCGGCGTCGACGGTGCCGCCGCCCGGCTCGACGCGCAGGGTGTAATGGACGCCGGCCGCCGGCGTGAAAGACAGCGACGAATTCGTTCCGCTGCTGGCCGACGCCAGGACCGTCCCGTCCGGGCGCAGAACGGTCAGATCCGAGTCCAGTCCCTGGTCGGCCGATACAAAGACGCTAATGGCGTCACCGGTGGTGGATGTGACCCGAAATTCATCGACGTCTCCGTGGGGCGCGAGGATTCCTTCGGTTTTGCTGCCGATCGGCACTGCCGCCGGTGTTTCCGTGGGCTGGTCGCTGATCCCGACGGTAAAGCGTCCGGTGTGGTCGTCGTTGTCGTCGCTGACTTGAATCGTGTAGGTGCCGGCCCCGGGCAGCACGAAGTCGTCGATCTCGATCGCCCTCAGGTCACCCCGGTCCGTCGACACGGTCGCCAGCTGGGTCGTCCCATCCGGCGCGAAGAGACGCAGGCGCGAGTCAATGCCGACATCCGGTCCGTCGACACCGGTCACTTGCGAGAGCACGATCGACACCGGCCGGCCCACATGTTGCGCCGCCACTTCCAGGCTGTAGTTGGCGATGTCGCCGGGCACCAAGAGCCGACCCGGCTGGGTGCGGCCGAAATCGACCGGCAGCGGCACCGGATCACGCGCCGGCGTCCAGACAGCGAAGCTGTAATGGCCGGTGTCGTCCAGATCGCCGCTCACCGTGCCGCCGCTGGGCTCCAGGCGCAACAGATAATCACCGTCATCGGGCAGTGTCACCAGGTTGAACCGGCTGTCGGCGGTGCCGCTGCCCGCCACGACCGAACCGTCCGGACCGAACAGGGTCAGATCCACGCTGCCGGTAAGGCGCTGGATGGTGACGATCTGTCCGGCCGTCCCCGCGAAGAAAAACTCGTCCACATCGCTGATGAAGTTCATTGCGCCGGTGATCGGCTGGTTGAAGGCCGGCAGGGGATTGGGCGTTTCGATGGGCTGGCCGCTGACGCCGACCGTGAAGCTGCCCGTGTGGTCGTCGTTGTCGTCGCTGACCTGGAGGATGTAGGCACCGGCCGCCGGCAGGACCAGGTCGTCGATCTCGATCGCAAAGAGGTCCCCGCGAACGGTTGACACGGTGGCCAGCTCCGTCGTTCCGTCCTGCGCGACGAGGCGCAGACGCGTGTCGAAGCCGATGTCCGGCCCGCCGATTTCGGTTACCTGGGAGACCACGATCGACACGGGCTCGCCGACATGCGCCGGCAACACCTCGAGGCCGTACCGTATGATGTCGCCGCGGGTCGTGAGCCGGCCCGGCTGGTTCTGGCCGAAGCCGATCGGCACCGGCGCCGGGTCACGGTCGGGGGTCCACACGGCAAAGCGGTAGTCCCCGGTGTCGTCCAGTTTGGCGTGCACGGTGCCGCCGTTGGGCTCGAACCGCAGCCGGTATTCCCCGTCCGTTGGCAGGGTCACCAACTCGAGCAGGCTGTCCGACGGGCCGCTGCCGGCGACGACCGCGCCGTCAGGGTCCAACAGCGTCATATCTGCAATGCCCGCCAGCCGCTGGACCGTCACGATCTGTCCCGCCGTGCCGATAAAGGCGTATTCATCGACATCGCCGGCGGGGTCGATGGCACCGCTGACGATGGTGTTGAACCCCGGCAGGGCGTTGACCGGCTCGACCGGCTGATCGTTGACCACGACCGTGAAGCTTCCGGTGTGGTCGTCGCCGTCGTCGCTGACCTCAATCGTATGGGTACCTGCGGACGGGAGCACGAAGTCGTCGATCTCGACCGCAACGAGATCGCCCCGACCGGTCGCCACCGCTTCCAGCTGAGTCGTTCCGTCGGGCGCAATCAGGCGCAAACGGGTGTCGAAGCCGATGTCCGGTCCGTCGACGTCGGTCACCTGCGACACCAAAATCGATACCGGTCGGCCCACCTGTTCCGCCGCAACGTTCAGGTGAAAGGTGGCACGATCACCCGGTACGTCGACCCGCCCCGCAGCGCGCTGTCCGAAATCGATCGGTGCCGCAGCCGGCCGCGGCTGGCTGAGACTCAGCAGATAAGGACCGTTGCCCAGGCCCGCAGCACCGCCGTCCCTGACCACTGCGATATATTGGGCGTCTGCGGGAAGCGTGGCCGTGACCAGCCCGTCCGAATCGCCTGTACCGGCGGTAAAGCCGGCCGGGCCTACCAGCAGCAGGTCTGGGGTAAACCCGGACCCCAGGACATTCAGCGTGACCTCATCACCCGCCTGGGCGGCAAAGGTGAACAGATCCTCGTCGCCCGTGTGGTCGAGATAACCCGGCAAAAACGATGAAAACGAGATCGGAACGGGCGTTTCGAGCGGCAGATCGGACACCCCGATCTCGAAAGTCCCCAAGGCGTTGGTAGTCGCAGTCACCAGCAATTGGTAGGTGCCGGGCCCCTCGCCGCCGTTGGCGACCGGTTCCGCCACAAAGTCCCGGATGACGGTATCGAAAACGTTGGTGCGGCCGGTGGCCAGCACAGTACCGGACGGCGCCAGAAATTCCAATCGCGGCCGCAGGGTGCCTTCGCCGTCCACCACCACCGAAAACGGCTGGTCCAGCTCATTGGCGGTGATCTCGAGGTCGAACAGCTGCTCGTCGGCTGGGTCTTCCAGTGCGCCGGAAAGCGATTGTCCGAAAGCGATTTCCCGCTGAGTGGTCACTTGCGCCGCAAGCAGGGCACCCTCGACCGGCGGCGCAGACCCGGTCACCGAATATTCGGCAGCGGCGAGAAGCATTCGCCGGCCGGCGACCAGATCGGCGGCCATCATTTCGCGGGCCGCGGCAGCTTGAACTGCCGCATGCTCGAAGCCCAGCACGTGGCCGAGTTCATGCGACACCACGGTCAACAGGTCCATCCGTCCAAGGGCTGGACTGCCGGTTGTTGCCACCAGTGCGGCGGGGTTGGGCGTTGGTTCGAACTCGGTATCGTCGGCCGGAGACCCATCGATAAACCAGCCGTACCCGGCCGCGGTGGGGTCGATCAGCACCGTGGTGCCCCGGGTATGACCCAGCATGCCGCCGGGCAAGTCAACGATCCGAAAATTAACCGCGTCAAGGACTGCGCCGGGATCAGCAATCAGATTGGAAACCGACCAGCGCCGGATCGCCTCCGCAATGACCGGAGCCAGCTCGAGGTGGTTGAGGACGTGCGGGGCATCGATTGGCTCGAAATCGGAAGTGGTTTGCTGTTGGTCATTTGAGGGGAGGTGTAACCTGCCGGCGTCGGCGGGGGTACGGTGTTTGAATTTTCCGTTGGTCCCGGCGGTGACGGCCGGCAAATCTGTGACGCTGTTGTCAAACTCCCAATCAACCGGTACCCTGTTAACAAATTGTTTTTTATCGATATTTTGATGTGCAATGTCGGTCGGATTAACGGCATGAACCTCCCCTCTGCGAGTTGCATCGAATTTTAAAACATTCGGCAACACGCCATCATCCGGGGTGATCCCGCCGGTCAGACGCGACACGGCAATATCTAAGTCACTGTAAATTAGAGGAAATCGCTCAATTGTCTGAAGCATACCCTGGGCGCCGGGCGGATCGAGGGCGTCGTTGAAATGGTCATACACCGATATGGCCAGCCGGGTATCCCTAATTTCTTCAAAACCGGCCAATTCCCTCACGGTGCCATCCGAAGACAGCGTCAGCCTAGTTGCAAACTCGGCAAAATTTTCCAGCACGCTCCCCACCCGGGACAGCGCTTGCAGTCCCGGGACAATCCGATCCTGCTGGTGCGATGTGATCACCGATTCTTCAAACGAAAAATTATCGTCCTCGTCGTCGTCCTCGTACTCGTCCTCGTACTCGTCCTCGAATCCGTGCGCTTCATCGTGCCCGGATTCGATTTCGTGAACGAGTTCGTCCTCGGATAAATCAGTCAGATTGTCTTCGGCCAGCCCCGCAAAAATGTCATCAAGGGCAAGGGAGGGATCGTAGGTGGATTGATTTTGGTAGGGATTGTCTTTTAGTCGGTCCTCATCGCCCAGCGCAACCTCATCGAGCGGCAGCAAACCGAGGTCCAAGCCGGACTCGGTTTCCTTCGGCAGATCAATGGCTGATGCAGCCAACGCCGTGTCGGCCGACAGCAAAATCCGTGGTTCGAGATTTTCCAGCTTGAACCAGTTATGGGGATCTGACTTTTTCAATCTGAAAGCGCTCCCCTTTCGCAAGGCGATCAAGCAAAAACAGGACGGCTCAGAAATATCTTAATCGAGCCTTTCAAATTTCCAATGGAGCAGGTGATATGAGTTCTGGATTTTAGGTATTTATGTATAACTACAATCAGCGGTTTAGATTTAATTAGGTTACCGTTGGGATTCATAACCAATAAGCAAAGACAACCCTGAGCGTTGATATAGAATTAATTGAAATTTGCGATTATCTCTCTTTCATGTATATTGATGCGGATCTTCGACCTCGAAAATCGCTCAATCTAGGCCCTATCTTCTAAAATCAAATCATGTTTGCGTAGAATTTGAGCCTTGATAACAGATGTGATTTAATATCGATCCGCCGGCCTGCGACGAGCTCAGTCGAGTCGAGGCGGACCTCAAATATTCAATATTCAATAATCAATATTCATTTCCGGCTTCGCCGGGTTGGGTTATGGCGAATTGCTTTTTTCGGATATTTGCGAGATGAGGGCTGGGAAGCAAGCACGAGATTGCACGGGGAACAAAATAACTGCAGGAGAATGAAGTTGTCGGCTTAATTAAACCATTGTATTCCCGCCCTGATGCTATCGGCAGTATTTTAAGTCTTGGAGGTGATACCACATTGTAGCTAAACCTGTCAAGTTAGTATTTCATTAAATTCAATACTGGAAAGTTGACTAGGGAAAGCGGAGAATAGAGAAAGAACTGGATAGGCATTAAAGCCGCTTGAAAACTAAAAATGGCGTTTTTTCGCATTGATCGTGCCGTCAAGCATCATGTCGCCGCCGGCGCGCAGGGTTACCTTGCGGACCTTTTCCCCGTTAATCCCGCTGAGAGTTGAACCGGGAAGAAGCGTCAGATTGTCTTTGGCTGACAGGTCAATCCGGTCCGCAGCTTCGATGCCGGCGGCGACCTCGACATCGCCACGGGCCTTGATTTTCACCTCATCTTCGGCGCGCACATTGCCGGCGATGCGTACATCAGAGCGGGAATCCAGCTTCACATCATCACCCGCAATAAGTGCCGCCTCAACACTCAAATCCTCCTGGGCTTTGAGCTCGATGTCGTCGCCGGCAGTCAGCACCGCGCCGGCGGCAGTCGTCAGGCTGCTGTCGCTTTCGATCTCGATCTCACCTGCGGCCGTGATCGCGGCGTCAATGAAGATATCTTCTTTGGCTTTGATCTCCACATCACCCTGGGAGATGATGGCCGCTGTGGTGGACCTCAGATTTCTTCCGGCCTGCAAATCCAGGTCGTCCCCGGCCTCCATGGTAGCGGATAGGAGAATATTCCCATCGGCCTTGATGTCGATATCGTCCCCGGCCGTTACCATGCCCTCGATGAGCACATCAGCGTCGTCCGAATCAATCTTTATATCATCAGCCGTGTCGATACTGCCGTAGATTCGGATGTCGTCTTCGGCGGAGATCTCAAGGTCGTCCCCGGCCTTGATCTGCCCCATATCGCCGCTGTAGAGTCTTCCCGCCAGTAAGACAAATTTATCCGCTTTCAGCTTGATATCACCCTTGCGGGTGCCGGAATTGATGGTTTCAACATGGATGCCGCCGGATTTAGACTCCAGGTCGATGTCGTGGCCGTGGCTGTCCAGATAGGTGACATGGATATCTCCGGTGGCCGAGACATCGACCTTGTCTGCCAGGCTGAAGAAAAGCTCGACATCGCCCCGGATATTTTTCAGCTTCAGTTTCCGGCCGCTCTCGAATTCATAGAGGGCTTCTTTCTGACCGTGTTTGGCTTTCTTGCCCTTGCCTTGCTGCGGCAATGATCGGAAGCTCCGCTCCAGGTCCTTGTCGATCCGGCCCTGGGCGTAAAGAATTCCCAGAGCGCCTTTCAAATCAACGGCAGCGTCAGTGTCGTCCACTTCCCTGATATCCCGGGCCGAGCTGAGCGATATCTGGCCATGCTCTCTTCCCACCCCAATGTCGTCCACCAGGATGTCGCCGCCCAGGCTTATCAGGCCTGCGTTGTTGCCCTCGGCATCGGTCAGCGACGCGACCCGCCCCGCGGTGACCGTACCGCCTGCAATCAAACGGATTGGCCCGTCGGCGTTGGTCACATCCTGCAGTTCAATGGCGTCGGTCTCATGGATCTCCATGATGCCCTGTCCCAGGACATGGGCGTCGAGATCGGCTACGGCAGTGCGCAGGAAGATGCCGGTTTGGGCCCGAACGGCCAGGGCGCCCGTGGCGAGGCGCTCACCGCCTTGCATGTATACCTGCCCGGCCGCCTCCAGGTCAACGCTGCCCGTGGCGCCCGTATTGACCCGGCCGCTGATTAAGATGTCACCGCCGGCAGCCAGGCCCACATCCCCCGCGGGGACGGTCAGCGACCCAATCTCAATCTCCCCGGCATTGTTCAGATGGACCGCCCCGGACCTCACCTCCGCCGTCAGCAAGGCTACCTGCGTCTCGAGGGCGAGGTCTCCATCCGACGCACCGCCGATTCCGTGAGCCGCGAATAGGTCTACCGTGGCGGCGACAAGGTCCACCTCAGGATCACCCGGTTCGGCCTCGCGGATGCTGCCGCCGGCCGTGGCCGCAAAAACACCCCCCGAACCGAGGTCCACCTGGTCCAGGATAACATCGCCGCCAGTCGCAACGTTGACGACTCCGCCGCCTGCCGCCGGCAGCGGGGCAAAGCGGATGCGGCGCAGATCCAGGCTGCCGGCCGCCTCGATGTTCAGGTTGGTATCCGTGATAACATCGAGCGCGAGGTCGCCCTCTTTTTCTTCAATCAGAACAGGAGCCCCGCCCCCTCGCAGGTTGATAGCCATTTTCTGCACGTCGGCGGCATCGAAGGTCCGGGTGGTCGGTCCCGCCGGGAAGTCGGTGAAGACCTCGATCAGGCCCTGGTCAGCGTAGAACGTAATCCGGGCGGTGGCGCCCAACTCCGTCCCGCTCAGGTACAACACGCCGTCGCTCACCCCGGCCCCTGCCAGATAAACCTCGCTCGTACCCGTATCCGATCCCCCGTCATCGTCGCGCAGGGTCACGACGATTTGATTTGCAGTCGGGTTCTCGTAAACGTGGTCCACGGAAAATGTCCGCGCGCCGGCCGCAATCGGAATTGTTTCCAAGGAGTCGCCGTCACCCCAATCGATTAAAATTTCATGGGCATCGGCACCGGGATCGGAAAAGGTGCCTGTCAGCGTAACCGGGGCTCCCAGCCGCGTTTGAGCATCAGGCGCCGAGCTGTTGCTGAGTGCTGTGATGGCGGGCGCCACATTGTTGACCATGACCGCCGCTTGGACTTCAGCCTGGCCGCCATCGTCATCGGTGACCGTCACCGATAGGGTGAAAGTGTCGGCCGGCGTCAAGGTTCGATCGTTGTCAGGGTATTGATGAACGGCCGTGAAGGTCCGGGCGGCCTGATCCACTGCGGCGGCCGCGCTTTGCCCGTCTCCCCAGTTCACCCGCACCGAGTGGGTATCCAGCGAACCGGCATCCGTGAAAGTGCCGCTGACCGTCAGGATGCCGTTCTCATCGATGACCGGGGCACTCAGGAGCAGTTCATCGACCCGGGGCGCCGCGTTGAGCACGGTCACCGGCAAGGCGGTGCTCATGCTGCCGAAGTCGGCGTCCGTCAGTGTCAGACCCATGGTGTAGACATCTGACGACGTAGCCGATGGATTGTCATCTATGTACTGGTGGGGCAGGGTAAAGCCGGTCGCGCCCGCGGCCAGTGTGATGGTCTCTTTGTTGGCAGGCGACAGCGGATCCCCCCAGTCCACCTGGAGAGTGAAGGTGTCGAGGCTGCCCGGATCTAGAATCGTACCGACCAGGATCGTCGTCACCGCGCCCGGTGCACCGCTTTCGACCGAGGCGCTGTCCGCCAGGTGCAGGGTCACCAGGGGATCCACCCGCAGCACCACGTCATTGCCGTCACCGCCTTTGTAAGTCAAACGCGCAACCCGGCCGGCGATCCCTCCCGGAACCAGGGATCCCTCGGGGAGTCCGGCAAAGGCCCCGGTGACGGGATCCGTCCCGTCATTGTCGATAATCACGAATTCATCATTGAGGACCGGTGTGAATCCGGCCCTGATGCCGAGCGCCGCTCCCCCGAGATCCACCGGACCGTTGACATCGAGTCGATCATGGCCGCCGGGACCGGAGCCCGGGCGGGTGCCGTCGAGGTCCACGACCAAGGCGGCGCCGGCGGCAAATGTCACCCCCCCCGGTCCTGAGGATGCCCGGGTCGGCACCGGGCGCGATTGTCCCGCCGCTTTCCACCGTTGTGCTGCCCGGTACCGTGCCAATTCCGCCCAGGGTGCCGCCGTCGGCAACGGTGGCGGCGCTTCCGGCGGCTGTCGATCCATTGACGAGCAATGTCCCGGATTCGACGATGGTGGCGCCCGTGTAGGTGTTGGCTGCCGCCAGCTGCAATGCACCGGCTCCAGCCTTGGTCAGCCCGGCGCTGCCGCCGACCGCCGCCGCGAAAGCCGAAGCCCCGCTTCCCGCCGATATGATAGCATCGACGCCCAGGGTTACGGGATCGCTGTAAATTTGATCCTGGATCGTGCTGATCAAGCCGCCATTGATATCCGTGCGCCCGGGGGCATCCGTCCTGAGATCGCGCAGGGGAGCCGTGCCGCCCACCGCTGACGCAAAGGTCGTCACGCCCGCGGCATTGACGGTCAGCCCGCGGGGTGTGACCGCATCATCCGAATCCAACACGCTGTTGAAGGTCACAGCCTGGCCGGCCAGGGTCATGTCCGCCGTTAAAATAACCGGGCCATTGTAAGTCTGGCTCCCGCTCGTGGTTATCAGCCCACCCCTGAGACCGATTCGCTCGGCGGTTAATACCAGGCTTGACAGGACCGGTAATCCGCCTTGCAGGTCGATGGTATCCAGGCCCGCGTTGCCGTTCACCGCCAGGCCACCGCCATACCGACGGTCCAGACCGGCCAGCACCAGGTGGTCTTCGCCGTCACCGGCGGCGATCGTCAGAGCCGTGGTCGGGTTCGCAAATGTCACGGATTCTCCCCGGGTGGAATCAATAAAGGACAGGTTGTTGTTCAGCGTCGCGTCATCGCTCAGGATGATGGTTTCAGAGCCACCCGCAAACGTAAAACTTCGGCCGGCGGCGCTAAGGGTGTCGAGGATCGGTTCCAGGCCGGTGTAGCTGATGATACTCCCGTCGATCGCCACGGCGCCGTCGCTGCTGTTTTCGAAGGTGTGGTCGACAGCGGCCGCCGAACCCCCGCGGATCTCGAGGTTGTCTCCGGCGGCTGCGTTGGCGCCGCCATCGTAAAGCAGTCCGTCGACAGGTATCGGATCGCCCCCCGCAAAGTCCACGATCAGCGTGTCGGCCCCGTCGCCGCCGTTGAAGGCCAGCAGCTCCAGGTCGGGGCGCCGGCCGATGACCGTCAAGGTGTCGTCCCCGCCCAGCCCCTCGATCGTCAGCTCCAAGATGCCGGTCACGTCGATGACCCGGGCGCCCACGGTGAGGGTAAGGCCGTCCAGCAGGAAGTCGTCCGCCCCCGGCGTGCCTTCGGCCGTCAGGGACCGGGTGGGCGAGCCGATTTCCTCGATGGAGTCGTCATAGTGAACCTGATTGCCGCCGACGGTGAACTGATCCCCCGCAGTGTTGGGAACGGCGTCCGGCGGCACCACCAGGCGGTCGATGTCGCGGTCGCCGTCCGGCAGGGGTCCGCTGTCGCTGATCCAGGTATCGAAATCCGTCGTTCCGCCGAAGACCTCGTAGATGTCGCCGTCCTCATTCCCGTCAAGATTCAGCGTGGACGCACTCGAATCCGTTATGGCGAAGGTGTCACTGCCCGGCCCGCCGGTGACATCCAGCTCTTCGATGCCGCTATAGTTCACCAAGGCGGCGCCGGTTTCAATGATATTCGCATTGAAACTGAAATCGTCGGGCCCGGCCGAACCGTGAACTGTCAGCCGGTCCGCCGGCGAATCGCCCGTATCGGCCACGCCAACGGTGCCGGCGTCCGCCGGGACGAAAAATTGGTCGTCGCCCTGCCGGCCGTCGAGCAGGGTCACCCCCGCCGGGTTGAATCCACCGGTCACGGTGATCGTAATGACGTCCGCATCAGCGCCGCCTGTGATCTCAACGTCCGGCGCCGCTACTTCGCCGCCCAGGACGATCAACGTCCCGGCCGCCGCATCCGGGTCGGCATCGAAGGCATCGCCCCGCAGGGACACGGACAGGCCGGCCGCCAGGCGGGAGCCCGGCAGCGTTTCGAGATCGTCCCCGGCCCGGAGCGACACCTCACCGGCGGCGGTAACAAGACCGCCGGCCAGCAGCCGTAAATCGTTGCCTACACTTGCGGCGTCCGCCACATTGAGCTGCACGTTCCCCGCGCTGGACTCGACCCGGTCAATCCGCAGGGCGCCGCGGGTTTCGGTCAGATCGATGTCCCCGTTGGTGAACACATCGAGGCGCCCGGCACTGCCGACATCGATCCGGCCGCTGACGCCGATAAGCGGGTTACCCGCGTCCGCGGGAACCGCACGGATTCGAATGTCACCGCCTGCGGCGAGTGACGCGAAGTCATAGCTTCCGTCGATCGGCGCAGTCAGGTCCGGATCCGGATAGACTCGCGGATCGAGCTCGCCCCTGGCCGGTGAGGCGGGATCAGGCCGGAAGTGCTCGAATACATCCAGCGTGACGCCCTCCTGGACGACCTCCACGGTGATGGGCCCGGTTTCGCCGGCCGAGCCGCCGTCCCGCACGATGGTGTGCAGCGTCAAATCCACATCGCCGCCGGCCTGAATGGCGTCAAAGGATGTGGGTGCAGTCTCATCTTCGGATTGGCGCAGCCGTCCCGTGAGATCCAGGTGAATATCCCGGGCCGCCCCTGCCGTGAGTTCCGGCGCCGGCCCGCTGGTGCGGATCAGCTCCAGGTTCAGGGGGCTGCCGTTCAGCCCCAGGCTGCCGGTGGCAGCTCCCAGGGCCAGGGTGCTGGTGCGGATCGTCCCGCGTGCTCCGCCGGAGGTCAGGACATCCTCACCGTTCAAGATGTCACCGCCGGTATTGACAATGCGGGTGATTCCGATGGGGTTGCGGATCAGATTGTTGATCGCGGCGTCGGACGGGCCCTCGTTGCGGATATTGAGTTCCGTCGGCCGGACCTCGTTGTCTGCTACGTCGAACTCGAGGGTTACGGACTGGGCGTCCAGCACCACCCGGGGTGCAGCGGCCCCGTTGGCGACGTCGATCCCGTTGAGGACGAGATCCTTGCCGGAAGCATTCGTGATGTCAACCGCATTGTAGGTCGACCGGTTCGTGAAGGTCGACAGGGTGCCGCTGATGATCCCGGCGGGCGCCGTCTTGGAATCCTGGGGCGCCACCACATTGGCCTCGAAACGCGCCGAGCCGGCATCATCATTGACAATGTCGTCCACCGCAACGGTGCTGCCGGCGACCGTGGCGCCTCCACCCAAGCCGCCATTGACGGTGACGTTCAGCGCCCGGATGAGGGTTCCATTGGCGTCGACGAAAAGCTCGGGGGACGGGCCCGGAACCAGAACCACGTCGGCGTCGAATTGGATCTCGCGGCCGGGGCTGAAGACCCCGTCTTCCGACTCGCGACCGAAATCGATCCCCGACCCGCGCGCGCGGGCCCGCCGATCGTAGCGGTCGACGTCCTGGGCGGATACGACCAGAAGGTCACTGCCGACGATCGTGGCCCCCGCCTGGCCGATGATGTCGGCCGCACTCTGGTAATTGTTTTCAGCCGTGGCGTCGGTGTCCCCGCCCAGGCAGTCGCAATCGGCGTCGGCCCGGGTGGCGACATCGACGTTAGCGTGGTGCGATGCAAGCTCGACCGTGTCCCCTGTGATCAGAGCTCCGGGTCGGATCAAAACCTCGGCGCGGTCCGCGACATCGACCCGGGCTTCCGCGTCCGAGTCGCCGCCTATCGCGTCCACATCCGCTTCGGCGTCAGCGTTGGCCCGCTTGGACGTCACCCGGGCGTCGATCCACACCTGCCCGCCCGCGATAGTGGCGTTGGGTCCGATGACCGTTTGGGTCACCCCATTGATGAACAACTCGGCCTCCGCCTCGGCCGATGCCCCGAGTCCGTCCGACTCGACCCGGGACCGGGCCTCGGCATCCGTGTCACTGAGGGACTCGGCCCGCAGCTCGTTGGCCGCGGTGATCACCACGCTGTCACCGATATCGACCTGTGAGGTGAAGTTGGCGGCCGCGGCGGCTTTGCCCCCGGCTAATGAAATCAGACCGGCTCCGTCGGAATCGGCCAGGACATTGACAAACTGACTGGCTGACGAGATGACCTCGACGTTGTTGGCGGCCGTGATTCGGGCCAATTTCTCAACAGCCACCTTACTGAGGTTCGTCAGTCCGGGCTGCGCGCTGGCATCGCCCACCGACACCAGACCCCCGCCGCTGTCGGCCGACGATCCCGATGAGCTGGCAAACGAGGTCGTGGTAATGACGATGTCGTGGCCGGTCAGCACGGCCTCGCTCCCAATCGTGGCCTCAACCGTGGGCGTAGATCCGGCCGAGCTGGCCGCTCCACTGACCCGCACCAGGCCGCCGCTGGAGGAGCCGGCCGATCCCGTAGCGATGCCGTCGCCGGTCGGTGCACTGATCAGCGCTCGGGCGCCCCCCACCCCCGCCAACCGCTGGATGCCGCTGCCTGCTGCTGTCAAGTCCACCACCAGATGGTGTTTTCCCGTGCCGATGTCGGTTAGGTCGATCCCTTCGGTGCCGATGTGGTGCAGGCCGTTCAGGGCGCTGCCGGTCACCGGATCGGTGGCGTCCAGATCCACGATGGCGGCGCCCGCCGGATCCACGGCGAGCTGAAAGGTGTCTTCCGTGCGATTGGCCACGTAGTAGGTGACGCCGTCCGTCAATCCCCCGATGGGCTGGTCCCCCACCCGCAGCAGCGTGTGAAGATCAGCGAGGTCCTCAGCAGCCGGCGGCGGGGTGAGGTCGATGGGCACGGCGGGATCGCCGGTCGCTTCCGCCGGCGTCCCGGCCAGCTGGATTTCGTCCGGCCGGGTCTCATCGAAGATGATAAAATAGCGCTCGCCACTGGTTAGCCCCCCGATGGGCGTATCATCAGCGGCATAGATGATCTCGTCGCCGGTCGTCAAGCCGTGACCGGGCCCGAGCGCGATGATGTCCTGTACCCCATCCACACTCGCCACACTGAACCCGGCGGGGGCCGGGGCCCGGTAGGTGACCGCCTGGCTGTTCACGAAGCCGTGGCCGTCGATGGTCAGCGTGTCTTCGGGGATGGCCGCAGCTGTGAAGCTTTGGTTGCCGATGCGGTGCAGACCGGTCAGTTTGCCGCCCGGCACCGGAAAGGTCAATTGCAGGGTCAGCTCGCTGGAGCCCAGGTTGTTGACCCAGTACCGTGGCGTGACGGTAAAGGTAATTGTCCCGTCCGCCGCCAGGGCCTCGAGCTCACCCCGGGACAGGTCGACCGTGGTGGTCACCGTCTGGCGGTCACGACCGCCGGTTCTGAACAGATCCGGCAGGAACATTCCCTCGCCCCTCAGCCAGAGATATTCATTGGAGGAACCCAGGTCACCCCAAGCTGAAACCGTGAGCACCCCGTTGCCCGCCGGATTCAGCCCGGCTACATCAAAATCGAAGGTCAGGACGTTGGGATAAAATAGGTTGCCGGTTTGGGTCTGGCTGAGGTTTGCGAACGCACGGTCGACGGGATCCAGGTCCACGACGCTGCTGCCGGTCGGATCGGTTGCCAGCTGGAAGGTATCGTCCGTGCGCTGGGCCACGAAGTAAGTGGCACCGCTGGTGAGCCCGCCGATGACCTGGTCCGTTGCCTTGAGCAGGCTGTGCGGCCCGAACATCGTGCTGTCGGCCGTCGAGGGCGTCAGGGCAATGGGCCGCAGCGGGTCGCCGATGGCATCCCCGCGGCTGGCCGCCAGCTGAATTCCATCCGGTTGGGTCGGATCGAAAATGACGAAATAGCGAAATCCGCTTGTCAGGCCCCCGATCGGCGTGGCGGCAGCTGTGTAGATGACCTCGTCGCCGGCCGTAAATCCGTGGCCGGCCCCCAGAATAATGCGGTCTGTCGTTCCGTCCATGGCGGTAACATCAAAGGATGCCGGGACCGGAGCCTGGTAAACGACCGCCTGGCCGTCGACAAATCCGTGGCCGGGAATGACGATCGTATCGTCGAAAATGGTCGAGCCCGCAAAACTTAGGGGCGGGGCGGGCAGATCGTTCGGGTCGACCAGCTTGATGGTGCGTGCGTCAATCTCGCGAACCAGGTAAGTTTTTCCGCTGGTCAGGCCGCCGATCCCGGCGCCCGATTCCGGCTGATAGATCACGCGGTCGCCGTCCGCTAGATGGTGCCCCACGGCAAAGGGGATCTCGTCGCTCAGAAGGTCCACCGGCACCCGCAGCAACTCGTGCGTTCCCGAGCCGCTGCTCGTGAAATCAATCTTTTCATCGCCCGGACGGCGCGGGTCGACCAGCTCGATCGTCAGGTCGTCGATCCTGCGGACCCGGTAGGTGGCGCCGCTCGTCAATCCGCCGACCGGCACAAGCTCCGCCCGGTAGACAACGCGCTCACCGTCTTCGAAGTCGTGCGGCGTGGAAAATCGGATGACATCGTCTGTAATCCAGGCGCTGAAGGTCACCGCTTGAAAGGGATCGAAGGAATCGAAAGTCGCGCCCGGCTTCAGGACGGTGTCGCTTTCGACGACCACCCGGTAAGGCCGGCCGTCGCCCAGACCGCCGATGGCCGTATTGGATTCGCCGACCTCATAGCTGATGATATCGCCGGTGACCAGTCCATGGGAGGCGTTTAAGGTGATGGTGTCGCCTGACGGATCGACCGCCGTGGCGGCATCGAAGCTGCCGTCCGAGAAAACCGGCCCCTGCCGGCCGTGGACGGCACGCACGGTCAGAGTCGTGCCGGCGGCGAGGGTCGAGCCGGACGCGATCGCGACGCTCACGTCCGGGTCGATCCGGGCGTCCCCATCCAGGGAACTGATGTCGACCACCCCGCCGGAGCGGCCTCGGGAGGCGCCGTCGGCATCGGTGGTCGAGATGGCCTCGATGGTCACAGCGCCGTCGGCCCGGATCGTCCCGTCGACTTCAGCCAAGATTTGAGGATCGGACACAGCGTTCACATTGGCGCTGCTGACCGAGACGATACCGCCGCCGCTGGTCCCGGCACCCACTGAAGCGATGTCCGATCCCTCGGCTCGAACGATCATCTCGGCGGCTCCGGGACCTTCCCTGGAGTTCGTCAGGTCACTGAGCAGGCGGGCTGCGGTCCGGCCGCCGGCGCGTGCACCTGAATCGCTCAACTGGATGTTGATGGCCCCACCGCCATTGTTTTTCACGCCGCCGTCGGCCCGGTTGGCCGACAGGGACTCGATTGTCAGGCGACCCTGCTCGGCCAGGACGGTTGCATCGTTCTGGACTTCGGTAAGGACCCGTGCCGCCGAAACCGCATCGATCTTGATGTCGCCGACGTTGGCAGTCGCCGCCAGCGAAAGCATCTCGGTCGACACCAACGCGCCCCTGCCGGAGAGAAACCGACGCGATTGGGGCGAGAAGTTGTGACCGGAGCGCAAGGTCACGTTCCCGGTCGTGCTGGAGACGGCCGCCCCGCTGCGGATTTCAGTTTGCACGTCGGGGCTGGCGCTGGCCTTCACGTCCACCAGACCCACCGTCACGCCGGCAGAAGCGGAAAAGCGCATGGCCGCCGCCTCGACCGCCGCGTGGGTAGTCACCAGCGACGCGATGTCCACGTCATGGGTCGCCGTTACCCGGCCGCCGGTATCGACATAGGTCGCCACGGTCGGCGATGCGGCGGCGGTGATCGTCGTGTCGGTGGCGCTGCCACCCAGGCCGCCGCTGCCCACCCGTCCGTGAGCCTTGCTGCTGGCATCCACCTCGGAGACGATCGCGACGCGATCGGCCGACTGCAGATCGCCGTCGAAGTGGGTCGTGATCTGCCCCAGGGCCTCGACGGTCGGCCGGGTGACCCCGATGCCGAGCGCTGAGCCGCTGCTGCGGACCGATCGGGCGTCGGCCTCGGCTTCTTGGAAAGCGACTGTCCGCAGGGTGACGACCCCGTCAGCCTTGACGGTAGTCCCGCTGCTCACCGCGGTCCTCATGATCGGCGAGTTGCTGACATCGACCGTTGCCCCCACGGCATTCACCAACAGGCCGGCGGAAGTCAATTCCACCGTCCCAAAGGCGCCGCCCGCCTCGACGACGCCGTCCGTCCGATTCAGCCTGGAAACAAACGTGACATCGTTGCCGACTACGGACGTCTCTCCCTCGGTAAAGACCGTGATGACCGGATCGAACCGCGCCGTCACTTTGGCACCGTTATAGATTACCCCGCCGACCCAATCCACGCCGGTACCGTCCGCCCTGACTTGCGCCGCACCGTCCGCCGCGATGAGAACATCACCGGTCGCGTCGACGGCCGCCCCATCGCCCAGATAGGCGCGCACCGTCGGCGTCCCGACAGCGCTGACTTCCGCAAAGGAGCCGGATCCGAACAGGGTGGTGCCCGACAATTCGTTATGGGCCAGCAAGTCGCCGGTCAGACGCGCCACCACCGCGACATTGCCCTTGCCTTCGGTGCCGAGCGTGTGGAATCCGGTCAGTGTGCCGCCCGTCAGCGAGTCGGTCGGGTCCAGATCGACGGTAATGGTTCCAGCCGGATCGACCGCGAGCTGAAAGGTGTCGTCGGTGCGGTTGGCCACGTAATAGGTGCTGCCGTCGATCAGGTTTCCGATGGGCTGGTCCCCGACCTTGAGCAGGGTGTGGCCCACGAGCCGGTCTTCATCGGCGGCCGACGGCGTCAGCTCGATGGGCATTGGCGGGTTGCCGGTCGCCGCTGCCGGATTTTCCGCCAGCCGGATCTCACCAGGCCGGCCCGGATCGAAGATGACAAAGTACCGCGCACCGCTGGTGAGCCCGCCGATGGGCAGGCCGCCGGTGCGGTAGATGACCTCGTCGCCGGTCTGAAAACCGTGTCCGGAGCCTAATGCGATACTGTCAGCCGCTTCGTCGACGTGGGCGACCGCGAATGCTGCGGGGCGCGGGGCCCGGTAGGTGACGGCCTGGCCCTCGACCAGGCCATGCCCCGCAATGTTGATGGTGTTTTCGGGAATCGCCGTCGCCGCAAAACTCCGGTCGCCGATCCGGTGCAGACCGGTCAATGCACGACCGCGCACCGGAAAGGTCAGCTCCAGGGTCAGTTCGTTGGGCCCCAGGTTGTCCACGGAGCAGCATTCGTCCGGTCCGGCCTCGAACGGGGTGACGGTAAATGTGATCGTGCCATCGCTCATCAGGGCCAGCAGTTCGGTCTCGGTCAGGTCGACTGTAGTCGTCACGAGCTGTTGATCCTTGCCGCCGGTCCGGAACAATTCCCCGATGATCACGCCCTCGGCGTCCAATCCCAGGTTTTCGCTGCTCAAACCCAAGTCCGCAATCGCGGAAACCGTGAGCAGGCCGTCGCCCGCGGGCGCCAGTCCGGCCACATCAAAATCAAGAGTCAAGACATTGGGCGAAAACACGTTGTTGTATTGGGTCTGGCTTTGCTGGCTGACGGACCCCAAGGGGTCGATCGGGTCGAGGTCCACAATGTTGCTGCCCGCCGGGTCCGTGGCGAGCTGGAAGGTGTCGTCCGTGCGGTTGGCCACGAAATAGGCAACGCCGTCCGTCAACCCACCGATGGGCTGGTCCACCACCTTGAGCAGGGTGTGCCGGTCGAAGCGGTCGTCGGCTTCCGTCGATGGCGTGAGGGCAAGGGGCGTGACGGGATCGCCGACGGCTGCCGCCAGGGTTGACGCCAGCTTGATCGCGTCGGGCCGGTTCGGATCGTTTATGACGAAATAGCGGCCGCCGCTGGTGAGGCCGCCGATGGGCGTGCCCCCGGTATTATAGATGACCTCGTCACCGGCGACCAGGCCGTGCCCGGCGCCCAGGGCGATGCCGTTCGTGGCCGCATCCACGAGGGTGACATCGAACGCCGCGGGGGTCGGTGCCTGGTAGACGACGACCTGGCCCTCGACAAAACCGTGGGCCGGAATGGTGATCCGGTTTTCGGGGATGGCCGCACCCGTGAAGCTGCGGGGCGTCAGGGGAACCGCGGTGGTCCTGATGGATGTCGGCGTATTGTCGGAGATCAATCCGGTCGCGGGACCGATGAAAGCCTCCACCAGATGGGTGTCATTCGTGGCCGAGGTGGCGCTTCCGCCGGCCACCAGGCTGGCAAAGTCGTTGCGCACAAAGGCCTCCACGCCGGTTGCGGCATTGGCGCTGACGTCGACGGTTCCGGCCGTGACATTGGCCCCATCCCCGACATAGGCCCGGGTGGCGCCGCCGGTACTGGCCTCGGCATCTAGCAATTGGGCCTCGCCGAAGTGGTAGTCGTCGCCGCTGTCGATGTTCGCGACCGAACTTACCGCCGCATCGGCCGCGACCACGACGGCCCCGGTCACATCGATCGTCGGCCCGGCGGTCGGGTCGGCAATCTGCCCCAGCGGTGCCCCGAGATAAGCCTCCACCCGGCCGCCGGTGAGCGCCTTGGCGTCGACACCGCGCAGTTCCACCAGGACCTCGAGGTCGTGGGTGTTGCCCTCGGCGGCCGTATCCATGACGACGGGATCGTCCTCGCTGCCGGCCGTAACGGAAAGCGAGCCGGCTTCCACGGCCGCATTCTCGCGCACGTAGGCCCGCACCGTTCCTTCGACCCGGGCGCTGGGCAGCAGGCCGCCCAGGTCAGCCACACTCCAGTAAGAACCCCCGGCTTCGGCCGAGGCCACCATAGCGGCCTTAGCCGCGATATTGGCGGCGCCGGCGATGTCGATCACCGCCGGCTCGTCGGCCCTGGCCGGATTGGCCGCCGGGGCGCCGATAAAAGCTTCGACACTGCCCCGCGTGGCGGCGTCGGCTTCGAGCCTGGCAGCGGTCACAAAGCCGAGCGTGTTGTCCCAGGTCTCGGCCAGCGCGGATTGGCGGCCGTCGGCCAGGACCTGCAGCTCAGCCGCCTTCAGGTTGGTGCCTTCGCTCAGGTAGGCCCGAGTCGTCTCCTGGTTGTCGGCTTCGGATATGAAGGCCGTGAGCGCCAGCACCCCCGCCGCACCGCCTTCGGCGATGGACTCTGCCGCGGAATTCGAGCGGGCCGCCACCTGGACCCGGCCGCCGGCAACGTCTATATTCGAGCTGCCGGGGGCGGCTGCGTCGGCAGGGCTTCCCAGATAAGCCTCGTTGAGGCGCGTGATCCGCGCGCTGGATCCGGTGCCCGCGCCGCCCACGATCCCGACCCCTTCGCTTTCCGTCTCGGCGGCGGCGTCGCTCGTGGCGTCGGCCACAATGCTGAAATTGGCCGCCGCGACCGTGAGATCGCCCGACCCAAAGGCCCGGGTGGCCCCGCCGACGGTCACCGCGGGCAACATCACGGAAAGCCCGACGATGCCGCCGGCCGCCTCACCACTGGCATCGGCCGCCGCCGTCAGGTCCGACGCGGCCCGGATCGCAACACTGCCCGCCGGTGCCCGCAGGGTGGCATTACGGCCGAAAGCCTCGACCCGGGTATCGACGGTGGTCGTGGCCTGGGCCCCGGACACCGCGCCGCCGAGGGCCGCCGAGGCCGCCTCCGAGCGGACCACCACCAGCTCATCGGCTTCAGCCTCAACCGTAATGTTCCCGGAATCAGCCTCTGCGCTGCTGGTATCGATATAGGCCGACACGAAATTATCGACCTGGTTGGCGGCCAGCGCAATGCCGGCGGCCAGGGAAATGCCGCCCAGCGAGAAGGCTTCCCCGGAGATGGTGGCGAAAACCACCGAATCGTCAGCCGCCATGACGCTGACGCCGTTATCCGACCCGCTGTGCGACCGGCCGGTCACAGAGCTGTTGTCGGAGATGAAGGCCCGAATGCCGGTGGCGGTGGTGTTGCGGGCCTCGACGCCGGAGCCGGCCCCGGAAACCCCGATCAAGGCCAGTGATGCCGCGACCGAAGCGGCTTCCGGCCTGGCCCTGATGAATGTGTCCGACTGCGCCAGAACGGCTATCGGGGCACCGGTTGACTCGACGCGGGCGTTGACGATGCCGGCCGTGATCGTGTTGCTGATCTCGTTGACGGAGCGGGCCAGGGCCACTGCAAAGTTGATGCTGACGTACCCGCCGCCGCCGGCCACGGCACCGACCGTGGCATCCGAACCGATCCATGAATCATCGACGGCCGTCACGGCAATCTCGCCGGCGGCCTTCACTCCCGGACCGTTGCCGGCCCGGCTGCTGCGAATAACGGCTTCAGTGAGCCCGCGGTTTCGGGTGGTGGTTTGCGCGCCGGCGGCCGTCAGGCCGATCTGGACCTGGGCCCCGCCAAAGGCAAAGGATACGCCCTCTGCCTCCGTTTCGATGTTGGGGGCCGATTCGGCCGTGACGGTTACGGCCCCGCCGTGCGACGCGACGGTTGAATCCGCGATTGCAGCGCGGGTAATCGTACCGCTGTCGTTTTCGGCGATCGCCGCCGCAATCTGGAGATTGACGGCCACCAGGCCGCCGCTGAGGGCCAGGGCGGCGCTGGCGCTGTCGGCGTAGATTACCGCCCAGTCGGTCGCGCTGACCGCGATATCGCCCCAGGCGCTGATCTGCGGACCATCGTCGGCCCCGCTGTTGCGGATGCCCGCCTCCACGACGTTGCCGATATCGTTGCGCGTGGTGGACCCGAGCAACCCGGCCGCGGCCGCCACCTGGCCCGCAGCGACATTCAGCGAGGCGGATGTCGCCTCTGCTTCGATGTCGGCTTCGGACTTTGCGGCGACCGTAATGCGGCCGGCAGAAGCGGTTACGGTGCTGTTCTCGATGCGCGCTAGCGTCGCGACGGCAACGCGGTTTTCCGATTCGGACTCCACGAACACCAGGCTGACGGCCACGGCGCCGGCGCCCACCGAAACGGACGCAGCCAGCGCCTCGGCCACTATCGTTGCGGCGTCGGTCGCCCTTACCGTGATATCGCCGGCGGCCTGCACCAGCATATCGGTGGCAGCGCTGCTGTCGTCAATCGTGGCTTCGACCGTGCTGCCGATCTCATTGAGGGTCACCGCACCGATGCCGCTGCCGCTGACGGCCACCTCGCCGGCCGTGATGCTCAATGAAGCCGCGGCGGCCCGGGCCGCGATCTTTGCATCGGCATCCGCCAGAACAGCGATCCCGCCGGCCGTGGACGTCACCACTGCTTTTTCGATAGCGGCCCGGGTGCGGTTGCGCACCTCGTTGGCGGCGCGTGACACATTGAAGCTCAGGGAAACCACTACCGCCCCCAGGCCGATCTCGAAGGCGGCCGCCGTGGTCTCGGCCGTGATGTCGGCATTGTCGCCAGCCGCCAGCTGGATGTCGCCCCCGGCGCTGACCTGCCGGCCGGCCCCATCGCCGCTGTCGCGAATAGCGGCTTCAACCGTGTTGGCGACGTCGTTGACGGTGATGGCGCCGACCGCAACGCCGCTCAAAGTGATGTCTCCGAGGCCGGCGGACAGGGCCGCACTCTGAGCCTGGGCGGCAATGGCGCCGGTCGCAGCCGCCGCCACGCTGATGGAATCCGCGGCAATCAGCCGGGTATTTTCAAGCAAGGCCCGGGTCTGATTGCCGATCCGGTTCTCCGCCAGGGCAAAGCCCAGCGATATGGGCACCGCAATCTCCCCGATGGCCAGCGACAAATCGCCGGCGTCGGCCTGGGTCCGGATCGAAGATGCGTCCCGGGCCTCGGTCGAGACGGTGCCGACGCCGGTCACGTCACCGGCCCGGATCAGGGCCTCGGTGATGCGGGCAACCTCGTTCTGGGCCACAGCGCCGGCGCCGACCAGCGACAGCGCCACCTCGCCTGCCGCCAGCCCGCCGGAAATACCCTGACTCAGGGCCTCGATGGCGGCGGTCGACCGCGCCAAAAGATCCACGCTGGTCGCCGAGCTGACGGTCGAATCGAGGATCGCCGCACGCGTCACATGGCCCGCGCCCAGCCCGATCCGGTTGCGGGCCCAGGAGCCGGCCCCGGCCAATCCGGCCGCCACCTCGCCGGCGGCCACCGACAGCGCCCCCACGCCGGCCTGGGCCCGGATCTGCGACTGATCCTCGGCCGTCACGCTCAGCGGGCCGGTTGCCGCCAGTTCGGCGCCGTTGCGAATCAGGGCCTGGGTGGTGTTGTCGATGGTGTTGCCGGCCCCGGCCCCGGCGCCGGCAAAGGCCCCGGCGGGGCCGTCACCCGAACCGGCGGCCAGGGCGCCGGCCATCGAGCGGGCGCCGATGCCGGCGTTCGACAACGCCGTCACGCGGATCTCGCCGGGGCTCGATACCGCGGTGCTGTCGATGGCGGCCAGCAGGCGGTTTGCGATCGTGTTCCGGGCCCAGGAGACGCCCAGACCGACACCGACGACGCTGCCATCGCCCCCGGCCAGGCCCAGGGCCGCCGAACCGGCGGCCGCATCGACCTGCGCGGCATCGCTGGCCGTGACGGTCAAAGCGCCGGAGACCGCGGCTGCGCTGCCCGCCATGGATGCATCGATCGTCGTAGTGATGATGTTCCGGGAATGGGCTCCGGCGCCGGCCGCCGCCAGGCCCTCGCTGCCATTGGTCACCGCCGCGACGGCGCCGGCAACGGCCAATGCGCGCAGCCGCGGGCTCACGTCGGCCGCCAGGTTCAGATCACCGCCGGCCGCCACCGTCGAAGCCCCGATCCGGGCCATGACCGTGCCGGTGATGTCGTTGTCGGCCAGTGATGCGCCGAATCCAACCGCCAAACCGCCGGAATCGCCGTTGACGATGGCGAGAGCCACGCTGCCCGCGGCCGCATCGATGGCGGTGGTGTCCGTCGCCTGCAGCACCAGGGAACCGCCGGTAGCGGTCACGCGGCTGGCAGCGATGACGGCGGCGCTGGTATAGGCGACGGTATTGCTTGCCACCGATCCCGCCGCGCCGCCGGCCAACGTCCCGCCGTCATCGGCCTGGGCCAGGCTGCCTGCCACGGCCAGCGCTTGAATTGTCGCGGCGAAGATCGCCGTCAACCGCACGGTTGCCGCCGTCAACGACGCCGGGGCCTCTTCCACCGCGGCGCGGACGGTGTTGGCCACGTCGTTGGCGGCGGCCGCAGCGCCGATGGCGACGGTATCCGCGACCGCCACGGCACCGCTCAAGGCCTGGATGGTTGCCCCATCATTGGCTGCCACCCGGATGGCGCCGCTGGCACTGACATCGGCCTGGTGTGCCAGGTGCGCGTCGATGTGATTGGCGACCTGGTTGACGGATACCGAACCGCCCAGGACGAAAACATCCGCCTTGGCGCCGCCGGCGGCCGCCGACCGGATCGTTGAAACCCCGTCGGCCGCCAGCCCGAAATCCCCGGCAGTGGCTGTGATGAAAGCCCCATCGACATAGGCCGTGATGGTGTTGGCGATGTCGTTGATGGTCAACGCCGCGCCGACCGCCGCGTCTTCCGCCCCGGCCACCCCACCGGCCAGGGCTGAGATGGCCGAAGCATCCCGCGCCGATAAAGCGAGGGAGTCGGCCAGGACGTTTGCGCCGCCGGCAATATGGGCATCGATGGTATTGGCGATCTCGTTGAGCGCCCCCGACCCACCGAACGCGAAGGTATCGGCCTGAGCGCCGCCGATGGCGAAGGCCGTCACCTCCGCATTGCTCGCGGCTGTGATTTCCAGCAGCAGGGGTGTCTGAATCGTGGCGCCCACGATGACGGCCGTGGCGCTGTCCGCCACTCGGTTCCAGGCGAACGCGGCGCCGACGGCAAATCCGGAACTGTTGTCACCGCCGCCGGGATCGCCGGAAGCTGTCCGGGCACCGCCGCCGGCCAGGGCTCGGATAAACGGATCGTCGCTGACCGCCACCCGCACCGACTGCGCCGCGCTCACTTGGGAATTAGCGCTGATGGCGGCCTCCAGCGTGTTGCCGATCCGGTTGAGCACCACAGATCCGCCCAGCGCGACGGTATCGGCCTGGGCGCCGCCGATAGCAGCGGCGTAGACCTGGGCCCGGCTGCCCGCCGCCGTCTCCAGCGTCGCGGCGCTGACCGCGGCGGCCTCGACGGCGGCGCGGACGTCATCGGCCAGGCGGTTGGCGGCCAGGGCCGCGCCGATGGCCACATTCGTGTCGCCCTGGCTGCTGCCGACATCACCGGGTTCGGCGGCGGCGCGCGCCACGGCGCCGGCCAGCGATACGATAAGCGGGTCGTCGTTGGCCGCTACCTGCACGGCGCCGGCCGCGCTCAAGTCGGCATTGTTTGAGATGCCGGCCGTCAGCCGGCTCTTGATCTCGTTCAGGGCGATCGAACCACCCAACGCGAACGACTGGGCACCCGACCCGCCGATGGCCAGGACCTGCACCTCGGCCCGGTTGTCGGCCGTCACCACGACCGTCGACGCGTCCACGGCGGCATCGTCTGTGACCCGGGCCCGCACGTCGTCCTCCATCCGGTTCAGGGCGACCGCCGCGCCCACGGCCGACCCGAAACCCGTGGTGTCACCGCCGCTGCCGCCCTGCTGATTGCGGGCCTTTTCCTGCAGCGCGGCCGCGCCGGAAAAGGAGAGGATCGTCGGCTCGTCCACCACCCGCACCCGCAGGGCCTGGGCCGCGGTCACCGCGGCATTGGCTATGAAGGCCTCGCTCGTTTTCGTGACCGTGTTCAGGGTCACCGAACCGGCTAGGGCCAGACCCGGGAAGGACGCGCCTCCCGTGTCGGGCTTGTCGTCCCGGGAGCCGTCGGAGAAAAGGCCCGCCAGCCCCGCGTAGCCGGCCTTGACGCCGTCGATAACCAGGCTGCCGATTTCTGCAAAGACGCTGCCGATACCGGTAAGCAGGCCGGCGAGGCCGGTGAACGCATGCGATTCGCCGTTTTCGTCCTCGGCTGCCGGGGGTCCCTCATCCTCGGCGTTTTCAGCTTCGGCAAACCCCACCGCCAGGACCCGCAGGGTGGGTTCGGACACGGCTGCCAGGTCGATGTCACCACCTAGCGCCCGGACCACGGCGCTGTCGATGGCGACCGTCACCGTGGTCGCGATATCGTTAACCGCCACCGCCACCCCAACGCCCACGGGACTCTGGGCCACAATGCCCCCGCCGAGGCTGGTGATCCGCGCCCGATCAGCGGCCTGGATCATCACGTCGCCGGCGGCCTCGACCTCGTGCCCGGCGCTCCGGCCGCCCGCGATTCGCGCGCCGATGGTATTGGCGATGGTGTTGACGCTGATGGAGCCGGCCAGACCCAGATGGTTGCCCCCGACGGCAACACCCATGGTAAAGCCGGCGATGTCCGGGGCCGATGTCGCCGTCACGACGACATCTCCCCCGCCCGCGCGGACGGTGGCCTCCTCGATGTAGGCCGTGACGACATTGGCCAGGTCGGTATTGGCGTAGGCCACGCCCAGCGCCAGGATTCCGAGCACCTCGGCGTTCAGGGTGATGGCGTCGGATATCGCCCGGATGGCGGCGGCCTCCGTCGCGGCAATCCGCACCGCGCCGGTTTCGGCCGTCACAAGGGCGTTGCCGGCAATATGCGCGTCGACCACATTGCGGGCGCTAAAGGCTGCAAAAATCAATTCGAAGCCCGACTGAAAGGGGCGATCCGAGATGGGAATGACGGCGGCGTGCAGGGCCCGGGAGTCCAGGGCGGCGCTGACCTGCACGTCACCGGTTAAAGCTGTTACCACCGAGTCGTCGATGAAGGCCCGGGCGGCCACGTCCTCCCGGCCGGTGGCCGAGCCGGATTTTAGGCGGTGGGCGGACTGGCGGCGGGCCGCCAGATCCAGGTTGCGACCGGCCGTGACTTGGGCGCCGGCCACGATGCCGGCTTCGACGCCGCCGGCGATGCCGACACCGGCCTGGGTGCCGGTTGTCAGTGCGGCAAGGGCATCGTCACCGGCGGCATTAATCGTGTAGGAGGTGTCCAGGGCAATGTCCACCTCATCCGTGGCTGAGATCCGCACGTCACGGCCGGCCGCCAACGCGGCGCCCTGGACCAGGGCCAGGTTGCCGAAACTGGTTGGCCGCAGCGCGTGAGCGGCCCCGGTCGCCGGCGCGGCGTCGAGGTCGACGACGTTGGTTCCAACCTGCGCGTCGGCCTGGGTCGGATGAAGCCGGATTTTGCGGGGATCAATGCTGTCGACGCCGACAAAGTATGTCCGGCCGTCAACCAGGCCGCCGACCGGTAACGCATCCTCCGGGATCGGTAGCGGGCCTTGGCCGGCAACGCTGCCGCTGTCATAGCGCACGGCGTCCCCCGCCTGCAGACCATGATTCCCGAGGGTGATCGTGTCGTTGCTGCTGTCGAGGTCGCGGTGGGGATCAAACGAGAGCGCGCCGTCGAGCGCGGTCGTGGCGGGCGTTGTCGGCACCTCCGCGGCCAACGCCTCAGCCGCTGACTGCCCGCCGCCGATAATGTCCCCTACCGCGGTCAGGACGCCGCCCAGTCCGTTGCCCAGGGTGTCGGTCATCCCGCGCAAATTGGCGTCAAGCCAACCCTGGACGCTGTCGGCGCCGTTGACGGCGTTGAGAAACGCCAGGGGCTCCAGACCCAGCAGCGGGACCTCGAATGTCAGGTCGCCGTGCACGGAGTACAGCGACATGGAAAAGAGCAGGCCCAGAAATTCCGTCTGGCCAAAGCCGGATACGAAGCTGTCGACCTCGGCCGAAGACACCGAGATGACCGCGATGTCCTGCCGGGCCCGCACATCGGCTCCGGGCAGGATCAGGGCCGTGGTGTCGTTGCGGAAAAGCCCGATGTCGATCCCGCCGGCCAGGACCAGGGCGCTTTCGAGAAGGTTGACGGCCATGCCGTACATGGCGGCCTGGTTGCCCGCGGCCACATTCACCGTCTGGGCCGCGTTCGCCTCATCGTCGACGGTGTTGGTGTTGATGCGCGCGCCGGGGTCGATCTGGGCCGCCGTATCCGAGTCGAGCAGTACGAAGTTGATCGCGCCGGCCAGCCCGGTCCCGCCCGTGGCGCCGAACTCGCCGCCGGCGACCGTGAGCGCCAGGATGTCCTCGGTCGCCAGCGCTTGGACGGCGACACCGTGAATGCGCTCCGACTGCAGCCCGTCGGGAGACAGTTCACCGGTCAGGACCTCCAGCGAATCACCGCGGTCGGCGAAGGCGTCCACCACGGCGCCGGCGCCGATCCAGGCCCGGGTGTCCTTGCCGACGATCACCGGGGCCAGGGAGACGCCCAGCCCGATGGCGGCGGCATTCACACCGGCGAAGACGCCCGCGCCGGCCAGGGTGTCGATATTCGTGTCGTCCCGGGCCTGGATGAGAATGTTGCCCCCGGCCGTCACCCGCGCGCCCTCATCGATGAAGGCCTGGGTCGCGGCCTTCACGGAGACCACCGGCAGCGCCCCGGCAAAGGGCAAGGCCGACAGGAGCGGATTGGATAACAGCGCGCCCGAGGCGGTGGCGAAACCGGCCGCGATCGACAGGACCTTTTCCCGGGCCCCGGCCAGCACCGCGACATCGTCGTTGGCGTCGACCCGGGCGTTCCGACCGACGTAAGCCTCGGTCAGATTATCGATCAACGTGATGTTCAGCGACGGTCCGAAGGCCAGGGTGGCCCCCGCTGCCAGCACGCCCGAGATCCCCAGGTAGGCCGTGTCGCTGCCGGCCGCGATCCGCACGGCCTGGGCCGCATCCGCGCCGGTCCGGTCGGGATTGATGACGGCGCCGTCGGCCACGAAGGCGCGCGTTGTGTTAGCGGTCAGGACCGCGCCCGCGGAAAACTCGAGCTGGGCGCCGGTTGCGGCCCCCAGGGCCACTGCCAGGGTTTCGACGTCGTCCCGGCTCGTGGCAGCCACCGCCACGCCCCGCACCGTGTCCATTGCCAGTGCGGCGCGGCGGGGATTGAACAGCGCGCCGTCGAGTTCGGGCAGGTCGACCGGGGTCACCAGCACGTCGTAAACGTCGCCCAGGACCTGGTCGATGGCCGCCACGACGGGATTGTTGGCCACGGCGTTAACGGCCGACACCAGCGTGTCCGACGCTGGGCCGCCGAAAGCGGCGTCGATCAGGTCTTCGGGCACGGGGGATTCAACGAAACTTCCCGTGGGCGCGCTGATGCCCGGCCCCTGGGCCAGGGCCGTGACTTCGGCCCCCTGGTCGACCAGGGCTTCGGTGGTCTTTTCCAGCACGGCGGCGGCCACGGACGCCCCGCCCGATGCCGCCAGGCCGGCAGAGGGCGAACCGCTGATGAGGTCGATCTCGCTGTCGTCGTCGGCCGCGACCAGGACGTTGCCCCGGGCGCGCACGCGTCCCCCTTTGCCCACCGTGGCCCGGGTCCGGGCGCCCAGGGTGTGGGTCGCCAGGGCGCCGCCCAGGCTGATCAAGCCGGCGGCGTTGACGGTCGCGGAAATCCCCGTGAAGTCTTCCCGGGACCGGGCGACAATTTCCACGTCCCGGTTGGCCGCAACATCTCCCGCGACCGAGGCCTCGGTCGTCTTGGCGGCGGCAATCACGTCGAGAGCGGCGCCGATTCCCACCCCCAGCGCGGCCGAAAGTGCCCCTGCCAGATCAAAGACCACGGTGCGGCCGAAGGCCTGGACCAACACCCCCTGAGCGGGATCGGCGCCGGCATCGCCGGCCTCGAATTGGTTGACCCTGGCGCCGGATGCGATGCGCGCGGTCGTGGTCTCATGGGGCGCCGTGAGAATCAGCGAACCGACCCCGTTTAAAGCGCTCAGGGCGGCCGCGCCGACCGCCAGGGGCGCCAGGTCCTGCCGGCTCGCCGCCGCCAGCGCCAGACCGCGGATCGGGCGCGATGTTCCGTCGCCCAGCAGCACTTCGCCGGCGCCGATCAGGCCGCGGGCGTTGATGTCGGCGTTGCCGGAGATAGATGTCTCGGTCAGGTCCTGGGTCAGAATCATAGACGCCGAGAGGCCCAGGCCGGCGAGGCCCGCCACGCCGCCGAAACTCGCCGCACCCACGAAAGTATCAACCGCGCCATGGCTGCGGGAGGCGAGGACGACGTTGCCCCGGGCGTCGACCCGGCCGGCGTCGATAAACGCCTGGGTCGTGCGGGCCAGCCCGATCAGCGAGGCCGAACCCGCGATGGCCAAATCGCCCTCGAAGAAATCGGCCGTCGCCAGCCCCCCCACGATGGACCGGATCCGATCGTCCGACAATGCGTCGATCAAGATGTCGCCCTGGGACGTGACCTTGGCCCGGGCCGCCAGAAAAGCCCGCACGGTTTTCTGCAGGGCGGCCGCATCGATCGCCGCCCCGACACCGTAGGTCGTGGCGTCGGCGAAACTGCCAACCACGCTCATCACGTCCGTCGTATGGGCGGCGCTGACTTTCAAGCGGGGATCGACCAGGCCGCCGGCATTGGAAGCTTCCACCAGCGCGTCGGAACCGATGTAGGCCTCGGTCAGGCTGTCCATCTGGTTGAAGACGGCCGATGCCGCCACCCCGATGTCATTCGACTGAGCCTGCCCCGCTGAATAGGCCAGCAGGTCGTCCCGGGTCTCGGCCGCGACGAAGATGCCGTGGGGATCGGTCGGCGCGCCGCCGCCTCCGGCAGCCGCGATCCGGGCCGCGGCAATAAAGGCCCCGACCCGGCGATCGATGTCGGCCCGGGCCAGGGACAGCCCCACACTGAAGCGGTTGCCGGAGGCCGCGGCGCCGGCGATCGTCGAAATCGCGGTTTTGTCATCGGCCGTGACGAAGAGGCTTTGTTCGGTCGCCACCGTCGCACCGGATTCGATGAAACTCTGGACGTTGCGGCCAACCTCGACCGAAGAGAGCGATCCGGCGACACTGACACCGGGTTTGGCGTTGCCGACCACCACATCCTGCCGGCCGTCCCCATCCACGTCACCGACATCCAGCGAGGTGGAAAAGTGCGCATCGCCGGATATGTCGCTGCCGCCGCTGAAATCACCCGTGGTGCTGAAATTATTGGTGTAGAGGCGGTTCGCCTGGCCCAGATTGGCCACGACCAGGTCCGGGTTCTCGTCTCCGGCGACGTCGGCCAGCACGAGCGCCGTGGTGAAGTCCCCGCTCGTGAGATCGGCGCCGGAACCCAAGACACCACCCTGGTTGAGATGCAGCCGGTTGGCCGTGCCGAAGTTGCCGACCACCAGGTCGAGATCATCGTCGCCGTCAACGTCGCCCAGGGCCAGGGCCGTGGTGAGGCCGGAATCGTTCGAAATCTCGGTCGCCGCCAGGAACCCGCCGGCCCCGCTGTTCAGGTAAAGCTTGTTGGGAGCCCCCACCCTCAGGAAGGCCAGCAGCTCGTCGGGGGAGAGCCCCAGCAGGTCGAGCACCTCCTCGCTCAGCAGCTCATTGACGATCAGGTCCTTCAGCCCGAGCAGGCCGGACTCGAGCAGGGAGCGCAGATCCAGATCCTGTCGTAGCAAATCGTCGATCCCGACCAGGGCCGTCTCGATTAACTCGCCAATGGCGGTCAGACCGGAGTTGAGGATCTCGCCCAGGGGCAGGCCGCCGGGGATCACGTCCCCCAGATCCGTCAGCCCCTCGCGGATCAACTCTTCCAGGGCCACCAGCCCGGCGTCGACCAGATCATGCAGCGCGACGTTGCCCGCGGGGTCGACCAGGCTGCGAGCCGCAAGCTCGCTGTCCGTGACGATGCCGGAGGCCACCAGGTCGGCCCGGGGCAGGTCGATGTTCAGGAAATCCGCCAGCGCCAGCAGGCCGGAATTGACGAGCCCGGCCAGGCTGGTCACCCCGCGGCCGATCAGATCCGAGATGGAGATCGTGCTGAGTTGATCGAAATCGAAGGGACCCAGCAGCCCCGCTTCGTTGAGGCCAAGCAGATCGACGACCGTGCGCCCCAGCAGGTCGGCCAGGTCGACAGTCACATCCAGCGCGAAGTCAGCTACCGTGACCAGGCCTTTTTCGATCAGATCGATCAAATCGATTCCGGCGTTTCCCACAACCAGGTCGGTCAAATTATCGCCGTTCACGTCGCCCAGCGCCACGGCGGTGGTGAGGTCGGCGTCCGGCGTGATGTCGCTGCCGGCTGAAAAATTGCCCGCGCCGTCGTTCAGATAAAGGCGATTGGGCTCGTTGAGGTTGCCGGCGACGATGTCGTGGTCGCCGTCGTTGTCGATGTCGGCCACGGCCACCGACGTTGTCGTTCCCGCCTGACCGAAGGCCGCCCCCGGCAGGAAATTGCCCTCGCCGTCGTTGATATAAATCCGGTTTGCCTGTCCCAGGTTGCCGGCGATAACGTCCGGCCGTCCGTCCCCGTCGACATCGGCCAGGGCGATGGCGGTGGTGAAGTCCGGCTGGTTGATCCCCGCGCCCCGGGTGACATCGATGGCGGCCCCCACCGCCCCGACCAGGGTCAGCGGATCGCCGCCCACCTCCCTGGCACGGCCGAAGCTGCCGCCGTCGTTGAGGTAGACCCGGTTGAACTGGGCGAAGTTCCCGGTCACCAGGTCGAGGTCACCATCGCCGTCGACGTCGCCCAGGGCGATGGCGGTGGTCAGGTCCTCGTCGCCGGCGGCGTCCTGCCCATCCCCGGCGAACGGATCCGGCGGCCCGCGGTTGCGGTAGAGGCGGGCGGTCTCGCCCTCGTCTTCGGCCTCGGAGAGGGCGGCCGCCAGGGATCGGATGTCATCGTCGGTGGTCGACTCAACGCGCACATCGCCCCGGGCAACGACAACCGCCCGGTCGGCGATAAAGGCCTGGGCCGAGGCGTCGAGGAAGCCGAAATCCAGGGCCGCCCCCACGGACAGGAAGTTGTGGACCGCCTGGGAGGCCGCGCCGGCCACCGAGTCCACCGCGGTGGCGCTATGGGCGGCCACCTGCACGTCGCCGTTGACCTGGGCCATGGTGCCCAGTCCCAGGAACGCCAGGGTGCGTCCATCCAAGCGGTTCAAATTGACCGACCCGGCGATACCGGCATTGTTCCGCACGCCCGCGCCGCCCGCCGACACGGTCGCAAAATGATTGGCGGAGGTCGCCTGGACCGCGAGGGCGGCCGCGTCAAGGCCGGCGTCCCGGGTGAAGGCCCGGGTTTGCTGCGCCAGGGCATTGTGAGCGAAAGCACCGCCGATGCCCGTATGATTGCCGAAGGCGACCGCGCCGGCCGCCGCCGCCAGCAGGACGCTGTCGGCGGCCTCCACGCTGACCTGGGCCGGGGCGCTGACCGTCTGATCCCGGATAAAGGCTTCGGTGGCCGTGGCGAGGGAGTTAAAGGCCACATCGCCCGAAAGTCCGAAGCCGAAGCGATGGGCATCCGGCTGCGCATCCGGTAAAAAGGGCAGGTAGCTCAGGTATTCAAAGGGGTCGGCGGGCGGCGCCTCCTGGTCAGCCGGCGAGGTGGTCCGGCTGCCGGAGACCGCGACCGACCAAAGGGCGTGCATGGAATCGGCCGTGACCCGGGCCTGGTTGCCGGCGGTGACCCGGCCCACGGCGCCCCCCGTTCCGGTCGGGCCGACCGATTTAAACGGGTCACCGACGAAAGCGCGCGTCGCGTCGTCGGCAATGGTGACGGACGCCGACAGCCCGACCCCGGCCGTCTCACCCTGGGCAACACCGCCGGTGACATTGAGGGCGCGGGTCGTGTTGCGGGCGTCTATCAGGACATCGTGCCCGGCATCTACCTGGCCGCGGTCTTCGACGTAGGCCCACGAGGCCGTCTCCAGATCCAGCAGGGTAAAGGCCCCCACCCCGGCGGCGCCGTCCTGGCCCTCACCCCCGGCACCGGCCTGGGCCAGGACCAGCGCTTCGTTGAGGGTGGTGCTGTTGAGAATCACGCTGCGCCCGGCGGCGACGCGTGCCCGATCGTCGATGTAGGCCCTGGCCTGATTTGCATAAAAGATCAGGTTGGCAAAGGCGCCGACCCCAACGTCGCCCCCGGCGGCATTAAGGGTGAAATCGAGAGCCGAATTTAATCCGGCCAGATTCACCGTTGTCACCGTCCCGAAAGCCTCGATCACGACATCCTGCTCGGCGGGCAGCGCGGCGTACTGCTCACCCTGGTTCACCCGGGCGCCGTTGGCGATGCCCGCGGCGCCGCGGTTGAAGATGTCCAGGAAATTCAAGCCGCCGGCCACGCCGACCGCGGCATCCGGCTGCACCGTGCCGCCGGCGTGCACCAATGACGTCCCGATCAGATCCGGGTCCGCCAGAATCCCAGCGAGGTAGGCCTCGATCGGGTCCAGGGCATCGTCGATCGCCGCACCGACTGCCTCGCCTTCGGCGTACCCGGCCCCAATGCGGGCGGTGCCGGTCGCGGGATCGTCGTCCACCCGCTCGAAAGCGGGGTTGAAGGGCGCCACCGGATTGTCAATCCGTGCATCGGCAACCAGACCGAGGGTGCGGTCGACGTTGACGAGCGCATTCCAGCCCACGAACGACGTCGCCTGGTTGTACACCCGCGTCCAGGCCACGGCGCCGCCGACACTGGCCCGGCCGGCGTCGCCGGCACTGGCCGTGGCGCTGACCCGGGGATTATCCTGCGCCAGCGAGTCGATCCGTAGATCCCCCAGCACATTGATATAGGCGCCGTCGTCGATCAGGGCCGCCGCCTGGTTGATGCTTCCGACGACGGCCACCGCCGCACCGAGCGCGACCGGCGCGCCGCCCGTGGGGGAAATCAACTCGCCGTCCACCTCCTGCACCGGATCGATGGCCGCCAGGAAGTTTCGCAGATGCGTAATCATAGAATGGTCGTCCAGCGGCTCGCCGACCGAGCCGAAAGCGCGGGTTTCATTGTGGCTGGTGACCGAGCGGGCCGCGATGGTCACATCGCCCGCGGCCGCCAGGCTGCCGGCCACGCGGGTCTTGGCCTCCGATTGGTAGGCGCCGAAAACGGCCGTCGCCCCGATGCCGGCGTCGAGGCTGTTGTCAAAGCCCGCGGCGATCCCCACGCTGCGAATCGCGTTGTGGTTTTCGGAGACAATCGTCAGGTTGCGGGCGGAGATCTGCGCGCCGGGCCGGATATCCGCCAGCGAGGTCGTTCGGGCGCGACCGTAGGTAAACGAGATGTTGGCCGGCTCCCCGGCCCGGGGAACCAGGGTGGCGATGTCCAGATCGTTGCTCCCCGAAGCGCTGAGGGTGAAATCGCGGCCGGCGCTGATGCGGGCGCCCCCGGCCACAATTACCGTGGCGGTTGGCTCTGAGGAGGCGTAGGTGCCGCCGATGAATCGGCCATGGGTCTTCAGATCAACGATCGCGCCGGCGTCGGCCAGCAATTCGACATCGGTGTCGGCCCTGATGTCGACGCCGAAACCGATCTCGATCCGGGCGGTGGCGGCCGCCAACACGGCGCCGACGTTGGAGGCGTGTGCCACAAGCTGTTCGGGCGACAGCGGCGTTTCGTCATCGACAATGGCAATGACGGCGGCATGGGCTGTGGCGCGGAACTCGGCCGGGCCGTGGGTGATGCCGGTTACCGTCACAAGGATGGTTTCGCCGGGGCCCGCTTCGACCTCGCGATCGTCGATGGCGGTGATCGTCACCCGGCCGCTGAGACTGCCGGCCGGAATAAGCAGCGCGGTGCTGTCAGCCCGGTAGTCTGCCGCTGAGGCGGATCCCCCAAACCCCAGGTGGATGGTGATGTCCCGGGTACTGGCGCCCGACAGGGTGGCCTCGAATTGGGCCTGGCCGCCCGCCTCGACGATCATACCGCGATCCACGGCAAAGGCGACTCCCAGACCGGCGGCCACCGCCACATCGTCCGCTACGTGCGCATACAATTCGGCGGCAAGGGCTTCTTGCCCCAGCCGGTTCGGGTGCAGCGTTCCCCGGGTGTCGAGGGTGCTGATTTGCAGGGGATCGTCGAGTCCGTAAATCGAATTCAGGGGTCCCTGGGCCGCCGCCGAATCCCTGGCCGTGACGAACCAGCGCGCCTGGCCGGTGTTGATTCGGTTGCCGAGGGCGTCGAACGGATCGGCGCCGTTGTAGCCATGCCCCTGGAAGGCGGCGCCGACATCATCCACGTATTCCCATCCATGGGCAATGGCCGCGGTCTGTACGGCGGTGTTCAACGGATCGAAGATATGGTTCAGGACCCAGTCAATCTCCTCCTGGCTCACTTCCAGTTCGGTGCGGAAAACCAGGTCTTCGACCCACCACGGCGCCAGGTCCTGCAAAATCTCCAGCGACCGTTCAACCTGCCCGTTGACGATTTCCGTGAATGGATCGGCATATTCCGTAATGTAGATGCGGCGCGGCGGCTGCGGCAGCTGGTCGATGCGGTCCTGCAGCCGCTGGTATTCCGTCGGGAGGTTGTCGAAGCCGGCAATGGTGGTATCGAAAAGCGTTTCGGTCAGAAACTCAATGGCGGCCGGCGGCAGCACCTGGGTCAGATCCGGAAATACGGTCTGGACGTAGGCATCGAGATACTGGCGTTCACCCGTTTTGGCCGCCAGGCGCAGCTGTTCCAACGCGTTGTCATAGGCCGGGTCCGTCAGATCGGGATCCTGGCGGTCGGCAAACAGCAGGCCGGCGATGATATTGGCCCAACCGATGTCGTTGGCGCCCAGCGAGATGGTCATCACGTCGATCGTGCGATTCCCGACGATGGCGTCGACCTGGTCGAGCTGGGCCGGCAGGGGCCGGTTTTCGTCGAACCCGGATTCATTGTCCACACCGCCGTAGGAACTTAGCGCGCCCTCACTGATCGCGGCGCCGGAAGCCGGCACGAACACCAGAGTGACCAAGGTGTGCGGATCCTGCTGCTCCAAGCGCAGGGCGAGTTGGGCTGATGCGGCCCAGGACGAGCGGTGGGCGATACGGTGCTGCCGATTGCGCTCGGCAGCGTCCGATCCCTGGTTGCCGGCACTGGCCCACTGGGCGTTGTCGCGTTCGGTGCGCGGCACTTCGGGAACACCTTCCCCCGCCGCATGACCGTCGCCGATGGCCACCACCAGGATATCGTCGATCGTAATGCGTTCCGTCACGGGTGTCTGAAGCGCCTGGTCGATGATGGCGGTCAGGGTCACATCGTAGGTTCCTTCAGCCAGACTCACGGTATATGCGAGCGCGTCATTGGCGGTCTCGAGGATCGGCTGTCCGGCCGGGTCGGCAATGCTGAATCGGACGGAATCCGGTCTCGCGGTTCCAACCCGGTATTGGGTGGCATCCAGAATCACATCGAAGAACCCGGGATCGCCATATTCGCTCGTGTTGGGCAGGGTGATGCGGCCGTCGGCGTCGGCCGTGACCCGGTCCGCCATGCGCCAGGTGAATGAGTCGGGATCGAGGGGCTGGGCCGCCGGCAGGTGCAGCGTGTCGCGCAGGTTGGGGGGCGCCGGCTGGGCGAGGTGTTCAAAAATATCGGCCAGCCGGTCAACGGCCGCGGTGGTGGCAATTCTGACGTTGTCGCCTTGAATTGTCGTTCCCGGGCCGACCTCGACGAAGGCCAGGGAATCAATTTTGGAAAAATCCCCATCGTCGATGAGCCAGACCCGGGGCGCCTGGGTGTCGTCGGCGGTCAACGTCACATCGCCGGACCCGAAGCCGCTGTCCGGATCCGCATGGGCCACAATCACGGCCCCGGCGCCGATCCGGATCCGGCTGCCCGTCAGCGCGATGTGGCCGGAATCGGCCAACGATCCGGCGTTCAACGGATCGGCGCCGGCAACGATTTGCCGGCTCGAAATGACGACCCCGTCCGCCACGCTGATCTCATCCGCGGCGGCGATGACCAGGTTCAGCAGGCCGTCCCCGCCGGCATCGCCGGTCAGGGTGACAGCCCCGCCGGCCTGCAGAGTGAGGGAATCCGGTAACCCGTCGCCGTTGCCCGTGATGCCGGCGATGGTCACGTCACCCGGGAACACGAGGGTTTCATCGCCGTCGACAACGATGGTCAGGCCTTCGGGCGCCGGCAATGGCGGCGGAGCCACAAAGCGATTTGCCAGGGAGGGCAGGGGATTCGCCGCAATCCCGGCCGTCGCGTTCGGATCGGCCGAGGGATCGTCTCCGAGATCGGGAAACTGCGTGCCGAAATTCTCCCAATCTGTGAAAAGGGCGCGGAAGGCGGGGCGCAGCAGCTCGCTTTCCCAGAGCGGGAAGTTGCCGGTCCCCGTCGGATGGTCGACATCGCGCCATTCCCCGCCGATCTCATCATAGCCGTCGCTGCTGTTGCCGTTGCGGTCCGGCGTGATGATCCGGCTAAACGATCCGTCGCCGGCTGCCACCCGCACGGGTCCGGCCAGAACCTGGCCGGCGGCGGCGCTCGACAACTCGACCCGCAGCGTATTGCCGGCGATCGCCAGGGGCCCCGTCCCCAGGGTGTCGAAAAAGAGACCGTCCGCCTCGACCTCGTCGGGGAAGGTGCTCTGGTCTATCCCAAAAGCCCCCAGGGCGGTCGTCCCGTCGAAAACGCGGTAAACGGCTTCCGCGGCCACGTCCAGGGAGATGTTCTTGAGCCAGTTGACCTGGATGTCGTAGGCGCCCGGCGCCAGGCCGCCAAAAATCCATTGCGCCGTCTGGCTGCCGTCGCCCGCCGCGTGGACGCGGTACATCTCGGTCGTCAGCGTCTTGCTGTTGTCACGCCAGGTGTGGCTGCGGTCGATGCTGGTCAGCCACGGTCGCTCATCGAAGGGCAGGTTGATGGAGGAGCCGTCTTCAAGTTCGACGGCGACCGTCTCGTTGGGGCGCGGCAGGGTGGCGGTCAGAATATTGCCGCCGTGGTCACCGTTGAGATTCAGCAGGCCGTAATCGTAGTCCTGGCCGATCAGATCGGCCATCAGCGCGCTGAGCTGTCCATCGCCCCCGCCGGCGCCAACGGCATTTTCCTGCAGCAGCGCCATCTTGCTCAGGACCAGCGTGTTGCGATAACCGGCGAATTTATCCTTGTCGAACTCGACGTTTTCGTCCAGGAAGCTCGTGGCGTCCTCGTAAAATGTCACCCCCGGGATCCCACGGACGAAAGGATCGAGCGGTTCGCTCTGGGCGATGCCTTCGATGCCCAGGTAGGCATCCAGTTTTTCGTGGTCCCCGGGCTTGAAGATTTCGAGTGTGCGACCACCGATCGTGATGCTGGCCAGGTCCATCTTGGAGTTGAGATCCAGGAGAAACTCCAGGGTGTCGAAAGAAAACCCGAAGCGGTCCTCGATGGCCTGTTTGACGAAGTCTGTTATCTGCTCCTTGACCTCATCGATGATTTCGAAGATCGGATTGAATATCAGGCGCAGGGGGCCGAGGATCTGGTCATCGATAAAGTCCCCCGGGTCATCCAGGGCGATCCGGAACTGGCCGAACAGCTCCGGGGCCCCGAACATCGGCAACAGGTGATTGTTGATGAAGGAATCGTCCGTCCGCCCGTCGCCGTCTGGATCATCCAGTTCGTCCAGGATCACGTCGAAAATGCCGACCTCGCCCTCGGCGTCAATCCGCTGGGGATCGAGTTCGGAGCCCAGGTTGCGGCCCTCGGCATTCTGCACGTCGCGCCGGCTCTGGGCGTCGAAAAGGCCGCGCGTGATGGCCAGGCTGAGATCGCCCCAGTTTTGGAGGCCTTCGTCGATTTCCTGGATCCAGTTGTAAAGATAGGCCCGGTGCAGGGTATCGATGGTGGCCGCATCCGGAATGGCCCCGCCCAGGATGTCCTGGCCGACCGCGGTCAAAAGCGCGTCGAAGTCCACGCCCGGATCCGGCCCCACGAGCGGCGCCGTCTGCCGCAGCCGGCGCTGCAGCTGTAAGAAGGTGTCGATCAGCTGACCGCGAGTCCCGCGAACAAACAAGGCCTCGTCGCCGCTGCCGGCCGCATCACCCAACCCAAGCACCGCGTCCACCTCGAGGGCGGCGGCGCTGACCGCAACGATCCCGTAGCGGCCGTCATTGGCACTGAAGCCATCGGCGAAGACCTCCTGGCCCGCCTCGAAGCCGTCGTCGAGGAAACTGCCGGTCGAGCGGACAAAGGCGTTCTCGGCCGTGTCGACGGCCAGATTGGTGCGGCCGGTGTCCGCCGGTGAAGACGGGTCGCCCGTGAAGGGTTCGATCAGCGCTTCGAAGACAAACCGGTTGGGGGCCCCGAGAACCGACCCGAAGCGAACCAGCTCGCTGACGTCGCCGTCGGGAAGCAGTTCACGCGCCGGATTGACGTGGAAACCCGGGTTGGCATCCGCTATATAACCCTCGGTCAGAACGTGGCGCACGGCGTTGGCCAGGTTCTCTTCTTCATCGAGAACGGAAAGTATCGCCAGGAAGGTCCCCTCGGTGAATTCGTTGACCAGGGTGTGGGACCAGACGTCGCCCGCCGAGTGGGCCAGGAAGCCGTAGGCGAAGGCCAGATTTTGCAGCTTTTCGGCGTCGGAAAAGGCGTCGGATCTCTCGGACTCCCAGGCCATATCCAATATGCGCTGCAGCCAGGTCGCGTTGTCCAGGGCATGAATTGTGCCCTGACCGTAGACGAGATCCGGAAAGCCGTCCGGCCCCACGGACCCGGCGTAGTAATAGCCCGGGTATCGCTCGAGCGCCTCGGCGATGCGGGGATGGACATCGTATTCGCGGCCTTCGATCGTGACCTGCCCGTCCTCGATCAGGTCGGCCCGCACATCCTTGGCGCCCTCCATGTGAGTCAGGGGCGAAAAGGCCACCGGTCCCAGGGGTCCGTCGGCCTCCGGGTGGTCATGCCGGTGCCCGAAGCCCAGCAGGTGTCCGACCTCATGGGTCACATAGCCGGCTAGTTCCTCGGCGTATTCAGCCGCAGACATCCCGGAAGCCGGAACGCGGTCGCTGAACACAAAGGCGTCGTCGCTGCGGTCCGAATTGCCGGCATCGACTTTTTCAGCCAGTCCGATGAAGGCGCCGTACCCGGCAAAGGCCGCATCGTCGCCTCCGATATAAACGGTGGAAAATTCGCTGTCGGCAGCGGGTTGCCCCGTGGTGAATCTGACATTGGTTCCAGCAAAGACTTGCCGCAGCGAAGCCAGCAAAACCGCGATTATGAGATCTTCCTGGCCCTGAAGATGATTAGGGGCTTTGAATACCGGTACATCGATGCCGGTTACCTTGATTGGCCCGTCGTAGGTAACATCCGTCGCACCGTCTATATCCAAATAAATCAGCTGGAAGGTGGAAGTGGCGGGTTTCTCTAAATCAACACCAAAACCAAAATCAAAACTCGAATCGGACTTTTGTGAGCCAACACTCTGTTTTCTATCAATAACCTCCGCAAGTCCCCCGACTAGCGCTTCAGCATAAGTCTCTCCCCCAAGCGTTGCATTGATTTTCGAATCAATCGGCAACACTTCACCAACAGTGGAGAATTCGCTATCCAGTCTCGGGGAAACAAGCTCTAATCCACTGTAATTTGTTGATATTTGCTCAATAGTCTGAAGTACGCCCTGGGTGTCGGGCGGGTCGAGGGCGTCGTTGAAATAGTCATGCACCGAAGTCGTCAACCGGGTGTCCGAAATTTCAACGAACCCGTTGATTTCATCCCCGCCGCGGTCGCTGGTTGGCGTTTTCTTCGCGGATACGGCATCCAGCTTTTCCAACAGGCCCCCAACCTGCGACAGGGCCTTCAGCCTCCTGACAATCTGTTCCTGCTGGTACGATGTGATTACCGAATCTTGATATGCAGCAACATGGTTGCCGGTCGCAGACTCGTCCTCGTGCTCGTGCTCGTCCTCGTCCTCGAATCCGTTTGCATGATTGTGCCCGGATTCAATTTCGTGAACGAGCTCATCCTCGAACTTACCCTCGTACTCCACCTCTAATTCGTACGCATTTGCTTCCGGGGAATCGTCATCGTCTCCAATCAGATTCTCTTCGCTTAACCCTGCAAAGATATCGTCGATGGCATCCGAGGGATTGTAGGTGGTTGAGTTTTGGTAGGAATTTTCCTCGAGCCGGTCTTCGTGGCCGATTAGAACCTCGGCCGCGGGAATCTGACCGGCGTATGGGTTGGTTTCCCCTTCATCCGATAAAACCCCGGGCAAAGATGCCAAGGCCGTATCGGCGGATAATAGAATCCGCGGCTCGAGATTCTCCAGCTCGAACCGGTTATGGGGAACGGACCGTTTCACAAGTCAGCTCTCCTAGACAGGATCTAAATTGGGGTTGGGGAAAATGCAACTACGCCAAGTTAAACCGGTAGTACGGGAAGGGCCCCTGAAAAGGGCTGATGGAGTTATTACTTCTGAGCAAGTTTCTATTCGAAAACCGAAGCAAGTATTTCGAACCTACTCTAACTATCAGAATGCTCGGAGTCGCGCTCTACTGTTGGCAAACGTTGGGTCGCATTGCCATTCGATTACTAACGGTGTTAATCACTATAAATAAACATGCTACATTGTGGCAAGCTTGTCAAATGATTTTTCGTTAGCCTATCCCGGGAATACTCGATGGTCCTTCGATCACAAATCGTTTGATTTGATCGGCGCCCGGAGCCTGGCAGAAGAAGGCCACTTCGTCGATGCAACCGTTAAACGGATCGCTGATGCCCAGCCGTGACAGATAATTAAACAAAAAAATCCTTCAATGTAACCTCATCGAGAGACACGCCATTGACAAGCTTGACACACCTATCTAATGAGGTATAATGTGAGTCAATATAAGTCAGGAGGTGAGTTATGGCCCAAATTACCCTGCGGGGCATTGACCCGCAAATCGAACGCAAAATTCGCGCAATGGCAAAAAAAAGCGGAAAGTCCCTTAACCGCGTCATCCTGGATATGATTTACCAGCACACAGGATTAAACAAAAAAAGTAAAAAATCCCCGGCGGATTCATTGCGAAAACTTGCCGGTGGTTGGAGTGAAAATGATGCTATGGAATTCCTTGAATCAATTAAATCATGTGAGCAGATCGATGAGGAGATGTGGAAGTGAAAATCATGTTGGACACCAGTGCCTATGTCGGATTCAAGCGTAATGCGATTGAGATGGTTGAAATCATTGTGCGGGCTGAACGGATACTGTTTTCACCGGTTGTTTTGGGAGAGCTTATGTTTGGGTTTCGGAATGGTACTCGGTTTAAAGAAAACATGGACCCTTAACCAGTTTTTGGAACATGAGGCCGTTGAGATGGCGAATATCGGAAGCATCACTTCAGACCGTTATTCAAGAATCGCGCTTCAGCTCAAGCGACAGGGAACGCCGATTCCGACCAATGACATATGGATAGCAGCGCAAACGATGGAGCTCGGCGCTGAGCTGATTACATCCGATCGACACTTTGAGAAAATTAGTGGACTGGTGTGCACAATCTTCGATATGGAATAATTGATTCCATCCCTATTTCTTTTGAGCTTTCACCCTTCAACTTTGATCTTTACCATTTCAACTAAAACTTTAAAACAGAAGTGACGTTATATATTAAAATAACTAGTGAATATACTTCTGCTAGTTACTATAAAAAAAGTAATAGGAGAATGATCTGCGACATGGAAAAAAAATAACCTCTTGATATCATAGTGGCAGCAAAGATGCAAAA
>Ga0209367_1000056_pt1 | contig 65492 bp, 50 predicted proteins | sample WorMetLIZISLAND2_FD_187412 | JGI IMG/M metagenome (GOLD analysis project Ga0209367, IMG submission 187412) | Marine gutless worms symbiont microbial communities from Max Planck institute for Marine Microbiology, Germany - Olavius geniculatus... ...
CTCCCAGCCCTCGGGCAAGAACTTTAACAAAATGTCCCAATCTTCCTGAATAGGTGTGGTTTTCATGGGACCAGGTATATCGTATAATTATATTTAAGTCAATATCTTTATTTGAGCGCTTATGGGGATAAACCCCGCCACTACATTTGATTGAGTATTAAAATTTCCAATTTCAGTTATCTGTCGTCTGTCATCTGTCGTCTGACCCCGAAACCTGCATTAATGGTAAGCTCGAGGCGCCAACCGGCACTATTGGTTTTATGAATGGCATCTGACTTAATTCGCGGCCGCGTCCTTCAGCGCCTTACGTCGAATCAACACCGACAGCACCAGCAACACAAAGACCCCCAACAAAAAATAAAAGCCGATCGCAGGGTAGGAATGGGTCGTAAACTGGGCGACTTTGCCGTCACCAAAGACCGTCGGCATGAAAGGTTTAATTTTAAACGCGCCCCAGGGATGCAGATTGTGCCCGAACCAGTACAGCCACTTGCTGTAGAAACCCAGATAGTACCAGGGCAGAAAAGCGGGCACGATCCCGAGCAGCCACCAACCGGGTCCCTTATAAAATAAATAGACAATCAGCATGGCAAAAAACAGGAGGTAAACAAAGGGTACAATTTGACGCACAAATACGGCGCCGGCTTCCATCGGATCCATGCCGATATAGTGATTGATGGTGTTCATTTCACTGACCTTGCCGCTCCAATCCGTCAGATTGAAAAAAACAGGAATACCGTCGGGAAATGACGCTTTGGGATACTGGGGCGCTTCCAGCGATACCCTCCAGACCGGCATGGTTTTATAACCGATTAAATAGGCGTAAAATCCGGTGGGATAATATTCGTATATTTTCTCCCCCATCATGGATCTCAAATGCTCGCTGGACGGTTTGTAGTATTCGGTATCTTCCGGTATTAAAAAGGCAAACGGCTGAAAGGACTCGTTTTCTTCGATTGCATCCTCTTCATCCATTGCCACCGGATCACGATATTCAAACAGCGGCTTTAGCGTGTAGGTTCCCAAAAGCAACAACATGGCAACGACGGCCATGATGTTGCTCAATCTTAATCTTTTCTTAATACTGTCTTCCATTCACAATCCTCTCAGTTTATTCTCAATCTCTCAGATGCGCGGGAATATCTTCATCTTCTTCTTCCTCACCTTCGAGATCCCATCCTTCTTCCTCATCTCTGCCAACTTCCATCCAGTCCCCTTCCTGCATTTCGAAGCGACCGGCATAATCGACCACGCTCTTCATGTCGAGAAAAGAAAACTCTTTGATCTGTTTGACCATATCGGGGTTGGCATTGCGCCTTTTACCGATCTGAATCCAGCTGAATTGACGGATCAAATAGAGATAAGTCTGGCCCGCTAGCACCGGGAAGTATCCCGGCTCCAATTCAACTTTGTCGGTTGGGGTTTTCTGGCCCTCTTTGACCTCAACGGGTTGCGTCCAGTTGCCCTGACCGTGATCGCCGTGACACCTGACACAATTTTTCTCGTAAAGTTTCTTCCCCAGTTCCAGGTCGGTTACCCAATCCGCGTTTTCTAATAATACTGCCTGATGTTTTTCCAGCTCCCCGGCGCCGATGAGATTTTTTATCGCGTCGAGGAATTCCTGTTGGCTTTTAAATTCTTTTTCTTCGATGGTTTTCAGCTTTTTGAAATTTTCGTTGCCGACTTGCTGCTGAATTTTGTCGAGAGAGATGGGCCACACCTCCTTGCGCAGGTTGGATAAGATCCAGGACGGGCCGCCCGGTCCGGTCCGGGGCTGAGGGTTCATTTTTAATGTTTGAATGTAAGCACAAACATCACGGATGTCCTGGGCGCCTTCGATTTGCATGGCAAACGGATACATGGTCGGGTTGTCACGATTGCCGGCCCGGATATCGGCGATCTGCTTGATCAGCACCGTGGTGTGCTGGCCGGCGAGTTGCGGGAAAACCCCCAGGGGATCGCCCCAGCCTGTTGGCTGATGGCAGGCGGCGCAGACCGTGTAAATTTCTTCTCCTTCTTCGACATCTCCGATAAGATCCAAAGCTTCCAGAGCTTCTTCGGCAGTGGCGCGCCACTTGCCGCCGGCCGGCATCTTTAGCAGCTTGGCCGCCTTTTCGGCCTGTACCCGTCTCAATTCCTCGGCGCTCATGGGCTTGTCCCCTTCGGCAGCGACAATCGAATAAAAAATCGAAAAGAGTGCCAAGGTCACTAAAATCATGGACTTGTAGTATTTAACAAAAATATTGCTTTTCAACGAATCTCCCTCCTTTAGATAATATTACTTGCAGTTGTATTAGTTTCTGTAATGAACCATTGCTATTTCATTAAAAAAACTAAAGGTTCTAGCTAAAGTGTTTAGTATTTGGTGTTTAACAATTTATTGACTTTCTATCTCACATAATGCTCCACACGAAACACCAAACACGAAACACCAAACCCATGATGAATTCGAGCATTTACTCGAATTCATCATTCAACCTCTTTAACATTCGATAGATATTCGGCGATGCTCATAAAATCTTCGTCGGTAATTTTATTGCTTTCAATGTAAGGCTTGATGCCGCGCATGGCCTCGGAGTTGCCGTTGGTTCTGCGGCCTTCGAGAATGTCTTTCATCTGCTGGTACAGGTATATCTTCTTGTTGCCGGCATGGCGGGGATAATCTTCAAACCCGGGAATTAAATCGCCTTTATGATAATAGATTCGGCCGCCGATTTTAATGATAATGTCCTGGTACTTAGCGGTATCAGCCTTTCCGATAAGCTTCTCAATGGCCTGGACGAAATCTCCCCGTTTATCGAATTTTTTCTTGTACAGGGGTGTCAGCTTCTTGACCGTCTTAACGGGAATTCCATCTTTGACCATCTGGCGGAACATTTTTTTCTGTCTGAGATAATACCGTTCCTTGTCTTCCATGCGGATCATGCCCCGTCCCTGGGGACCATGGCAGGTATGACAGGTCAGCTTCTCGAATAACACCGCCGGTTCTTCCGCAAAAAGACTGGTGACCGAAAAAAATCCAGCGAACAATAAAAGCGCTGCCGTTGAAAGAAGAAATGTTTTCATGATTCATCCCGCCTTAATACCACAAGTGGTTTGACAAATTGCCCCTGATTGTAACAAGGCTTTACCCTCATTACAATCAGGGAGTTTAACTAGTGGTTCCAGGGTTCAGGGTTCACCGTTCAAAGTTGTTCTGCCGGTTTATATTCCAATCGTTCGGTCTTCATTTGTGTATCTCATAACTTTAGAATCAAAGGTTTTCAGCCCTTCAACCATTGAACCTCTGAACCCAGAACCTCTGAACCTTTCAACCTCTGAAACTTTCAACCTTTGAACCTTATTACTCTCCATCCACAATTTTCTTGGCAAAAATTCCGCGGCTGGCGCATTTGACTAGGTACTGCCAGGCCATTTCCTCATTGAGAAAGGCCGTGTACCAATCGTTTTGCTCGGCGGCTTTTGCCGCTTTTTCGCGCCAGGGATAATGTCCTTTAAACTGTTCCACGGCATCCCAGAACTGGAAGGCGGCTTTTTCGTTCAGCAATTCCGGCATCTCGGCGTCCTCGATGTCGTCCTCCTCCCTGTCCCAGTTTTGTTCCATATACTTTTGCACGCCCACGGCAGATCCCACCGGGTCATCCGGGTTGCAGATCTTGGTGGATTCCGGGACCAGTTTGGGGCAGACATAATTTATCACACCGGCAATCACCCCAATGGTCCCGTCGTTCTGTTTCACTTTATCATTATATTTCTGCTCATAATTTTCCTCAGCGGAAAGGCTCCCGGTCAGGCACAGGAACGCAGTCAGCGTAATCAGTGAAAAGACCAATTTTATCGTTTTTAATTTCATGAGTAATCTCCCTATGGTTCGCGGTCAATTCAAAAATAAACGGCGTAATTTGGTACCTTAGTACACGTCGGCTGCGACTTACGGTTTGACCAAAAAATATCCCATCATTTCAAGATGCAGGGCGGAACAAAATTTCGTACAATAGAACGGGAATACGCCGGCCTTATCCGCGGTAAACTTAAAGGTATTGGTTTCACCGGGTTCCAGACTGCCGTTAACATTGTAGGTACTAATGGTAAAGCCATGGGTCTCATCCTGGGCTCTTTCCAGGTTGGTCACATGCCAGATGACCTCGTCACCGACGTTCACCTCTACAATTTCAGGACTGTAGTGACTCCTGATAATCGTCGAATTGATGGTAACCGTGTTGCCTTCCCGGACCACTGATTCCCTACCCGGCTTGACACGATGTTTAAACCATTTTTGCTTGAAACGTTTAAGCGTTTTCAGTTTGTCGGCTTTGATCATAACAGCGTAATGGGGCTCACCCAGGGGCAAGGGCATGTCATAAATCACCGACATGGGTCGGCCGGCGGTAATGTCGATCAATTGATGGTTCTGCGGATGCAGCGGTCCGACCTGTTGAAACCGGTCGATGGCCAGTTTATTGAGTGCGACCAGGTATTTGCCGTCCGGTGAAACCGTGTCGCCTTCGGCCGAGACCAAATGGCCCACATTGTAATGGATGGGTACTTTTTCAATCAGTTGCAGCTTGTGGTAATCCCAGCGGGCGATGGCCGAATCCACGAACAACGAGGTATAGGCGATTCCCTTTTCACTGTCATACTGGGTATGCAGCGGACCCAAACCCAATTCCACTTGTCCGTGCAGTGACTCCTGCATGCTGAGAATGGGAATATCGTAGGGATCTTTGCCTTCAAAGGTCTTGGTTTCGATCAGTTTCATCATCTTATTGAAATCGTACACGGAAACATGGGTATCCAGTTTGCCGGAAACCGTCAGGTACTGACCGGAAGGATCGATCATGACCCCGTGCGGACTCTTGGGCTCCGGGATCAGGAACAAGGCATCGTTGGCCACCATGGTCTCCATGGTGATCACCGCATGACCGTTGATCTCGGTGTACTTTCCTTCTTTGAAAAGCTTTTCGGCCGTTTTCAGATTGATCATGTGCAGGTAGTCGGTGTCTTTGGAAGACATGCCGGCTTCGTGAGGCAGCCGGTCTTTCCATTTGGTGTTGCCCGGTCCGAATCCCCCGATGTAGCGTTCCGAATTGAAAGAGTTAGTGAAGACCCAGCCCTCACTGACTTTTTTGCCGGCATCCGACAAGTCCTGGCTGTAGGGCGGCAATTCGACGGAAAACGAGTCAGCCGGGATTATTTTGCCCTTCTTGCGGTTGAATTTCCACATGGTCATGGCGCCCCGATATTTCTCATTGAATTCGTCCAGCGACACGTAGTCATTGGTAAATGGCGCCGGGTACTGGGAAGCTTCGAGGACATACTCCGTGTTGGGTGTCACGAATGCGGCCCCGTGTTCATTCTTCATAATCGGATTGGGCACAAGCTGGATCGTACTGAAAGTCTTGAGGTCGATCACCGCCACCCGCGGATTGGCCTTGTCATTGATGAACAGGTACTGGCCGTCGTATTCGCCGTTGGTTTCGGAAATGGCTGGATGATGGGTATCGCCCCAGGTTATTTTCCGGCCTCTTATACGGCCCTGGTCGAGGATTGCCATACTATCCACATCGCCGTAGCCATATCCCTGCCAGGGCTCCGGTGTGAACACGGCAATGTATTTCAGGATTCTCATGGAAGGCACGCCATAAACAATCACCTGTCCGGATTGACCCCCGGAGGAGAAAACAATGTACTCATCCAGTTTGCCGGTCGGGTTGTATGTTTTGGCTGCGGCCAGAATGTCGGCCTGGGAAAGCCCTCTTTCTTGCATGACCTGTTCCAGGGACTGCGCATTTACCGCCGCACATAATCCCAGCACCATCATGCTGATGAGAACGAGCTGAAATGTTTTTTTCAATTTCTTTAACATCTGATCCCCCTTTCCTATTTTTAAAGGTTTTGTAAGAATGCCTTCCACCTGATGCAGATTCAATTCTCTCAGGCGGATGATGCAAAAATATGAGGCCGGCTGAAAAAAATTGATTTTCAGCCACCGCACAACAGAAAGATATAAACTTAGTCCCGTTCGACGCGCAGGGACGTTTTTCTGAACACAATCTGGCTCAGGTGACCCATCAGACCAAAGGCAAACACTGTAAACCAAAGCCCCGGCAGGGCCAAAAGCAGGATCACGACAGCCCACGCGATCAATGGGAAAACCGAATTTAAAAGGTCCACTATTATCTCCTAACCCAGGTTATCCGGAAATGACATAAATCAAGAATCGACATCAATCTAGCTAAAGACCAAAATAGAGCTATGAGTTATAAGTTATATAAGTTATTGGTTATTAGTTATTAGTTATTGTATTGAAAGAACGCCGAATCGAGCGTGAGCATTTTTCGCTCAATTCGAGCTCTACTGGTGTTCGACCGCGCTTCTGCAAAACAGTCGGTCTGAAATCGGCACCGCCGGCACCCGCTGCAGAAACCACGAACAGCTCAATAAAAAAAGGCCCAGGACGCCAAGGGTGATTGTGACATCGTAAAAATTCAGGGCAAATCCCGGCAACCCGCTGCTGGCATCGATTAATCCGGCCCGGGCCTTGTTCTCCTGGATGGACGGTACGATCAAAAAATATTTTTCCAACCAGGCTCCGACCAGAACCTCCACCGCAATCAGCCGTGAAAACCAGATGGAATTGCAGGCGGTGCGGCTCATCAATCCAAAAAAAGGAATAAAAAACATCAGGAAAAAAAGAACCCAGAACATCCAGCCCCATTCAACGGATTGCATTCTCAGAATCAGAAAGGGGGTTTCTTCCGGAAGATCGCTGTACCAGATGACCAGGACCTGGGAAAAAATCAGGTAAGTCCACAGCGCGCATACGGCAAAAGTCAATTTGGCCAGATCGTGATAGCGTCCGATGGTGATGTACTCATCCAGTTGAAAATCTTTGCGGGCGATGCCGGAAATAATCAACAGGGCGGCAGCCGCTCCGATCAGGTTCGCAATCGCGTATTGAGCGCCGAACATGGTGCTGAACCACTCCTGATCGAGGGACATCATCCAATCAAAGGCCAACAGGGTGCTTAAAACGAAGAAAAACAGCGCCAGTAGCGGAGCAATGGTTTTGGCCCTTTTTTCGGCAGCGGCCTCCTCTGCCTCCTGGGAACCGTAGTTTTTAATCAGCCGATCTGCGAATGTGTTGACAAAACCGCCCAATTTTCCGGCCAGCCCGATGTCCGGCCGGAGAACGGTTTTCAGATAGTAAAGGCTGCCGGCAACGAACAGAATCAATACCACCAGGTTGCGAATGACAAAAAATGGAAGATTCAGCCATCCCGCCTTGGTATGAATTACCCGGTCATGATCCACCCATTCAAACAGATCGTCGGCGCCGAAAAAAAGCAGGCAAAGCAGCAGGGCACCGATGGGAATAAAGGCACTCAAGGCCTCGGCCAGGCGCTTGATCGGCCTGCCCCACTGGGCACTGGTGATGGTGAAAATCAAGGAAAACGCCAAACCACCCAGGGCAATCCCGCCGAAGAACATGGTGTTGACCAAAAGGGCCTGCCAGGCCAGATATGAGCTGCTGCCCAACAAGCCGATTATAAAGCCGACAATACCGATCACCACGAAACCCAGCAGAATTTTTTGCAGCCGATTGTTTAGGCTAAAACGCGTCTGTTCCAGCAAGGCCTTCATTTCCTTGTCTCTGCTCATTTCTGCTTCTCCAATTCACGAATGTAATTGACAATATTCCATCTTTCCGCGTCCGGTACGGCATAGCCCATGGCAGGCATGACCGCGCCGCCGTATTTGGCCTTGTGGTAGATGTAGCCGTCACTGAAAAATGGGGTCAGTGCGACAACGGCCGGGGCAATCATACCCAGGTCATTGACCTTGGTTTTGGCAAACCCTTCGGCATTGATCTCCCGGGTGGTTCCGTGGCACACGGCGCAATAGGTGTCGAATTTCAGCTTGCCGTCGGCCAGGGATGCCGCATCCGGGTCAACAGGATTGATCGTCGCCCTCTCGGAGATGACATCCTTGATGATGCGACTGAAACGATCGTCCGGGTCTTCGATCTCACTGCCGTCAATGGACACGGCGCCGATGACAAAATCGTTCATGCTTCCCGTTTCCTGGGGCTTGATGCTGACCTGGTTAAACATGTCATAAACCAGGGTGAACAATGTCGATTTGGCCGGCAGATTGACCGCCACGAACAGAACCATTGCAAAGATGCCGACAAACAGTAGCGTTCTAACTTTCAAGATTGACCTCCTCGGCCTGGTGCTTTTTAAATATGTTTTCCAGCTTCTCCAATTCGTCATGCCGGCAGGCGACGACAATGCCGAAGCGGTCGCGCATAAACCGGTCATATTCCTTGTATTTACGGCTTTTGGGAATCGGGTGCCTCCAGGTATCCCACAGAATCAGTCCAATGATACCTCCAATGGTAAAATAGATCGCCAGGAGCACCGAAAGCTCAAAGGCGATGGGTCCCATGACGGGCACGGATACAATGGGTTTGCCGGAGACCGGCAGGATATAGTCGAGCGCCATCTTCGTCACGATCAGCACGGCCAGACCGAACCCGACAAAGGCCCCGGCCAGGGTTGCGAACGGCACCGGGCTTTGGGGATTGCCCAGGGCATGATCGATTTCATGCCTGGGGCACGGCGTGTGTGTGGTTATTTTCTCGAATCCTTCACTTTTCAAATCCTTGATGGCGGCGCAGGTGTCATCCAGATATGCGAAGGTGGCCCAGGCTCCTGAAAAATTTTTTCTCATTTTCTGTCTCTTTTTCCATTTAGAGATTCATCAATCATAAGGCATTTCCCATCACAAATTCGAAATCCGAAGCACGAAATCCGAAACAATAACCCAAACCCAAATGATCGAATGACAGAAACAGCTTGCCTGCTTTATTGGGTTCGTTTTGGTCATTTTGTTATTTGAATTTATAATTTGTTTCGAATTTCGATATTCGATATTCGAATTTCATTTCCTCAGTGGTGGTTTTAATTTTTCCTTCATCTCCGCAATGGCAATGGACGGCGTAACCTTCACAAAGATGAAAAACCACATGAAAAAGAAGCCGAAACTTCCGATGGTGATCCAGATCTCCGCCCATTCGATCTGGTAGCTGCCCCACGCAAAAGGAGCGAACCCATGGGCCAGGGAAGTACCGACGATCACAAAACGTTCCAGCCACATGCCGACGTTGACCAGCAGCGCAATGATAAAAAGCGTGGGAATATTGGTGCGAATTCCTTTGACAAAAAGCGCGAGCGGTGCAATGCAATTGCAGGTGACCATCAGCCAAAAATAAGGGCTCATCTCGCCGAAGGGACGAAACCAGAACATCGCTCGCTCATATTGGGCGCCGCTGTAATAGGCGATAAAAAATTCAACCACATAAGCGTAGGTGACAATCAAACTGGTAAAGATGATCATCTTGGCCATACCTTCCAGATCCTTGACCTTGATAATCTCTTTGAAACCGGGAAAGGCCACGCGCAAAGGGATCATGATTGTCAATACCATTGCGCAGCCGGAAAAGATGGCCCCGGCGACGAAATAGGGCGCAAAGATAGTTGAATGCCAACCGGGGAGGCTGGACATGGCAAAATCCCAGGACACGATTGAGTGAACCGAGAAGACCAGCGGGGTTGCGATGGCCGCAAATAGCAGGTAGCCGCGCAGGTAATGCAGCCACTGGTGGTTGGTTCCCCGGAACCAGAGTGCCGGAATACCGTAGAGAAAGCGTTTGATACCCTTTGATTCATCACGCACTGCCGCCAAATCGGGAATCATTCCGAGTACAAAGAAGGCAATCGATACGGACATATAAGTCGAGATGGCGAAAACATCCCAGAGCAGCGGCGATTTAAAATTGACCCACAATTCGCGCTGGTTGGGATATGGCAGCAGCCAATAGGCAAACCAGACCCGCCCCAAATGAATGAGAGGAAACATGCCCGCTGTCATCACCGCGAACACCGTCATGGCTTCCGATGCCCGGTAGATGGAATTCCGGAAAGGCGCCCTGACCAGGTATAGAACTGCTGAAATCAGGGTTCCGGCATGGCCGATTCCGATCCAGAAAACAAAATTGGTGATATAAACGCCCCAGGCGATCGGATGGTTGATCCCACTGTATTCCAATCCGTGCCGGATCTGAACGGCCCAGGCAAACAGCCCCATGCTCAGGGCCCCGAGAATCAAAACCATGCTGACCATCCAGGATCTGCCGGGCGGCTCCATGGAGCTTACGACTCTGTCATTGATATTTCCGTATGTGAGCTGATCCAATGGACCTCCTTTTGTAAATCATTGAAGATTGTCGATTGAATATTGATTATTTAAGGTTCGCCTGCGGCGGATCATTTTTAAAAACCAAATTGAAATGCCGGAGCGCAACGACTTCCACAAATAATCATTAATCAATAATCAATTTTCAATCCTAGGCCTTTCTGCTGTCGTGGTTTACTTTCTTCAAATAGGTGATTGCCGGCTGAAAGTTTACCTCGGGCAGCTGCGTATACTGCCGCCGGCTTTTGTCTTTGATTTGCCTGATTTGGCTGTTTTTATCTAAAATATTACCGAAGCTGATCGCATCGGCCGGGCAGGCCTGCTGGCAGGCCGTCTGGACCTCGCCATCCTTCACGTCGCGCCCCCGGTCTTTGGCCAGATCTTTCATTTCCCGGATTCGATGGTGGCAGAAGGTACATTTTTCCATCACCCCTTTGCTTCGCAACGATACGGCCGGATTAAGCTGCAGGTGCAGCGGGCTCGGGAACTGATAACTGCGCCAGTTGAAACGTCTCTGTTTATAGATGCAGTTGTTCGAACAATAGCGGGAGCCGACGCAGCGATTATAAATCATGCCGTTCAAACCGTCGGGGGTCTGGTAAGTGGCAAGTACGGGGCAGACCGGCTCGCAACCGGCGTTGTCGCACTGCTGGCACATCTGCGGAGAATAGTAGGTTTCAAGCTGACCGGTTTGGCGGTTTTTCTCAAAATACCTTTCGATCCGAAGCCAGCTCATTTCCCGGCCGACATTGTTGCGGTCCTTGCCGACCAAGGCGATGTTGTTTTCGGCATAACAGGCCGCCACACAGGCCGAACAGCCGGTACAGCGGTCAAGGTCGATGATCATCTCCCATTTATAAGGGTCATGATACACCGGTGTCTGTCGTCCCGCTCGTTTAACGGCTTTTCTGACATTTTCCGCAACGGGGTCATAAAAGCTCTTTTTGTTCTGGCGATCGACCGTGTAGAAGCGTTCAAGGCCGTGATGCGCAGCAGCGGATTCGGCATGATCGGATTTATTTCCGCCGGTGGACATCACCTGCACAAATCCACGGTTTTTTTGACTGCGGTCGCCAAATCCGGTTTGATCGTCGGTGTCGGGTGCTGCAATATCTCGGCGGTACTGCCCGTCCATGGTGACCAGATAAGCTTTTTGGCCTGTGGGCTTGATGGTGACATTCTCCCCGGCAAAAACAAAATCGCCTGACAGTTTGTCTTTGCGCCAGGGCAACAGGGTCATGACGTTGACGCCGACCGATTTCTCCTCGACATTCACCCCGAACTCAATGACCGGCAGCAGTTTGCTCTTGCCGTGGCTGGATTTGTAGTTGGGAAACGGCACCTTGCGCCCCATACCGGCCGGCATGGCCACGGTATCTTTATCGATCCCGTAAAAAATCCAGGCCGCCGCCCGGGCTTTGCCGTAAGAGCTGGTTATCTCGACCAGGTCACCATGTCGGATCCCAAGCTTGACCGCGGTGGCTGGATGAATCTCCACCCAGGAATCCCAGACGACCTGGGTCACGGGATGAGGTATTTCCAGCAGCCATGAACGGTTGCCGCCTCTGGCATTGGCGTTGTGCAGGTTCGAATTTACGGCCAGCAGGCTGAGACCGCCGGTCTTTTCCAGGGGTGCTGAAAAACCAACTTTCTCGACCTCACGGCTAAGAACGACGCTGGACGGTTTGAAAATTTCGTAGTGCCCGCCTTGTTGCAGTGACCGTTTCCAAAATTGTGGAAACGGCTGAGAAATGCCGCGTTCCTGATGGAGCCGTTGCCAGGAGGCTTTGACATAATCGCGGTAATTCGGCGCTTCAAATCCCTCAAGCCCCACCAGCCGGGCCAAATCGAGCATCAATCCGCCGACCTCCATAGTATCGAAACCCGGGACGCGCGCCATGACCGGCTGCTGCAAAGCAATAACACCTTTACGCGGCCGGGCGTCCCCCCAGCTCTCTAAAAAATGAGCCGTCGGCAGGTGTAAATCGGCCAGCTCGGAGGTCTCATCGTTTTCGGTGGACAATGAAACCACGAACGGTACCGCCGCCAGCGCCTCCTTGAATCCTGATTTTTCGGGCAGCACGAATGCGGGGTTGACATTTTCGATAATCACCAGCTTGACGCGACCGGCTTTCATCGCCGTCACGGCCGCTTCCAAATCCGTCATCGGATTGCCGCCCAGGCGATAGTCGGCACCGAAAATGACCGTATGGCCGACATTGCCGGCCACGTAGTTCAGAATGCCGACCGCCATCTGCAGTTGGGTGGCACTCGTACCGGCATTGCAGTTGCCGCCAGCCAAGGCCAGGCTGCGCCCGTTTTGATTAAATTCATCGGCCAGCCGCTGGAGTGTGCCGGCCGCCAGACCGCTTCTTTGCTCGATTTTATCCACCGATAAACCGCCGAGCAGTTTGGTTAGACGTGATTTTTCATCACTTAACAAATGCCCGGCCCGTTTCAGCAAGATACGGCTGAGGGCCAGGGCGACCATGGTCTCATAGCCGCGCGGGCAAGAGATCCATTCATCGGCGTTGGTGCCGGTCACGGACATGTGGGGTGCAATGTGAATGTAACGGCCTTTATGGCCATCGCGGTAGTCGTGCATCCTGGTATAGGCTCTGGTCAGTTGAATCGGGTTCAACCAGCTTTCCAGAAAATCAGCACCAAAATTGATCAAGGCCTTGGCCTGATCGAGGGCAAAATGAGGAATTTCGTCTTGGCCGAAGACGATGCGGTTGGCGGTCATCAGGCTGTTGACCGGCGTCAGGTCAAATTCCAGCGACGTTCCGCCGCCCATGCCCTTAAGCCAGTCGTCCAGCAATTGTGGGAAAGACCCGCTGCGAGGCGGACCGAGATACAGAATTCCGCCCTTTTGATCTTTCAACTCTTTCAGCTTATCTGCCAGCTGTTGTTTGCCGGCCTTCCAGGTTATGGCGCGTCGGTCTTCACCCTTACCGGCAACCGGCGCGGCCGCCCGTGAAGGGCTGTAAAGTCCCTGGAGAATGGACTGTCCCTGCAGACAGATCCGTCCTTCACTTATTGGGTGTCGCGGATTGCCTTCGGCCTTGATTGCCCGTCCTTCACGGGTTCTTACGACCAGTCCGCAGGCGGCAGTGCATTCCCCGCAGGTTGTGGCGAAATGTTTTGAATCTCCGGAAACATAGTCATAGGGCGGCTGTTTCAGTGGAATCAGTTTTTCGATCGGATCGGAGCATCCGGCAACGACCATCGTTGCACCGCCCATGGCGGACATTTTCAGGAAATTTCTGCGGCTTATCTCTTTTTTCATCCCGTTATTCATCCCGGTTCCTTGTTCATACTAACATTGAAAACCTGGTCCTCGGGGCCAGGTCAGAGAAAAATGGCTGAGCCGTGAGCAAATGCCATGGAATAATAGAAGATTTGAATGTTGGATTAAAGGGATTAGCGGATTTGAATCTATTATTACAAGGATGGCACGGATCAAAATAAAGACTCAGACCAACATCCGCTTTTGATTCCCAATATTCCATTACTCCATCACTCCATTATTCCACTATTGCGTTGGTGCTACGGTATACCTTTCCGAGGTGGACCAAAGCCGAGTTCTCTGTGCTCGAATGCGTCACTTATGGCAGATGTAGCAGTCTTTTGATCCCAGCAAAATTTCATCCGATGGCAATGCGCCGGCTTCCTTCACAATTTTTCCGCCCCGGGTATCCCGATGCGGACCTGCAATTTTCCCATTCACCGCCGGTCGGCCCTCCTTGTGGCATTGCATGCACCACCCCATGCTCAAATCCGTGATCATGGTTTCAATGGACAAAACATCATGCTTGTCGATATCCCCATGGCATTCCGTGCAGTCAAAACCGGCCTGGATGTGGCGCTTATGGGAAAAATATACGAAATCGGGCAAATCATGAATTTTTTTCCAGGGAATAGACTCTTTTTGGGGCTTGTATTCCAGCAGCTTTTTGATGGCTTCCTGATTTTTCTTAGCAATTTGCGGGTCATCATCAGAGCCGGGAATCACGCCATGACATCCGAAACAGACAGCCATGGGTGGAACCCCGGAATTAATCGACCGGCGGGCATAGATATGACAAAATTCGCAGGGGACTTCCCCTTTTTCGATATGGGTTTTGTGGCTGAATGCGAGCGGCTGGGTGAAATCGTCCGGAGGGACAGCGTCGCCACTCTGCCCGGAATCGGTCGCCAGTCCAACAAGTGAAAAATAGAGCACTGCTGAAGCAACCAGCAAAAACAATAATACCGATATAAATAACTTCGACGATCCAGCCTGTTTTTGCGGTTTGCTTTCTGCTGATAGTCCGTGCAATCGAAATAAATTATTTTTTGGCATAAACGCTCTCCCGATTTGGGAAAATATTGCTGTAACCGCTCACAAGTCCAGAGTTTAATGTTCAGTAAACTGAACTTCTTTATCCCGGCACCTGATAGCCGACATCTGAAACCTTTTTTTTCAGCCCACTGGCCACCGCCTCTTTAAATTCCTGGGCGTTGACGGGTTTGAGGATAAAGTAGTAAACGCCCTGTTCCAACACCCTGGCCAAGTCCTCCTTTGAATTGCCGGAGGATATAATAATCAACGGGATCCTAGGCCGACTCTTCTTGATGATCTTGATGAGGGTGGAACCGGACAAACCGGCCAAGTTTTCATCGATGATGACCAAATCGACGTCTTTATCCAGGATTCTGAGAAGCAAATCACCACTGTCACCAACCCAGGTTAACGAATAGGCCGCAATATCATCCAATATGTCAGCCACCTGCGCCTTCATGCCTTCATCCGAACCGGCAAACAGTATGGATTTTGTCTCAGGCATAAATTTAACCTTAGTGGTAGCCCGGCCGCAGGCCGTGAAGCGGCCCATTCGATTAAAAAAAAGAAAATATCATGCTAGATCAATAAGACCTTCGCACTGGTGAACCACATTGTAGCAATGATTGTGCCGGCCATTCCGTTGAAATCATATTAAATTTATATGATAATAATATCGCATTATATCAATTATTTATAAGCAAAGATCGGGATTTTAGAATTTGAAGAGGACGGGTTGAATTAAGATCTGGATAGAGGCTTTTATGTCCCACATTGAGGAGGTTTTCTATAATGACCTGAAATGGTTGATGATAATAAAGTGGGATAGAGAGGCCACACTTGAGACATTTTTGTCACACTTTTTCGCCGGGTTTGTTTTGCGTGTAAATCGCCGTCGTCGGTAACCACACGGAGCTAATCGTTCTTATTCAGAGGATGGGGCGTAATAACTGGAGTATTGGAGTGGTGGAGTGATGGAGTGCTTGAGTAATGAATGATTAGTATGATGGATAGCTATATACCGTGTTTGGATCTCGCATTTCCAAAGGTAAAATAGCTAAAATTAGAAATAATTCCGCTTTTAAACCCAACACTCCATTACTCCAATACTCCATTACTCCTAATATTCTGCAATTCGGCATAACCCAAAATGCCACGGATGGTTCAATACCAATCTGAATTCACGTCTGCCGGTCTCCCGCAATCCGATGCCGTTTGAGCAGGCGGTGGATCGTCTTGCGGTTGATCTGGGCTTCCAGGGCGGCTTTGGATATGTTTCCATTGTGTCGCTTTAGAAGGTCTGACAAGTATTGTTTCTCGAATAGATCCAACCAATCTTTTTTCGCTTCCTTATAATTTGACCCCGTCGCAGATAAGACCGGAGAAACACAAGCATCCTGAATTCCTGCCAGCCTGATCTGTTCCGGCAGATCATCCGGCACGATAGTTTTGGAGGCCGTAAGCGAGACCGCCCGCTCCATGACGTTCTGGAGCTCCCGTATGTTGCCCGGCCAATGATATCTTTCCAACAGCTCCATGGCCTTTCGGGAAATCGCGTTTACTTCGTTGATGTTGCCCTTGCTGAAGTGTTTGAGGAAATGGTTTGCAAGTAGCGGGATATCTTCTCCTCTTTCGCTCAACGGTGGCAGGGGTATGGTGATGACATTTATGCGGTAGAACAGGTCCTCTCTGAAATTACCCTCAGCAACGGCTTTTGGCAGGTTTTTGTTGGTGGCCGTAATGATCCGTACATCCACATCAATCAGCTTTCTGCCGCCCACGCGACGCACCTGGTGTTCCTGCAGTGTGCGTAGCAGCTTGGACTGGAGGGTGATGCTGAGTTCCCCGATTTCGTCTAAAAACAGGGTCCCGCCATCGGCATATTCGAAAATGCCAGGGCGCGTGGCGTGCGCGTCGGTAAATGCCCCCTTCTCGTGACCGAAGAGTTCGCTTTCCAACAAATTTTCGGGCAGCGAAGCACAGTCCACCGGTACAAAAGGTCTATGAGAACGTTCGCTGTGTATATGAAGGTTTCTGGCAATCAGTTCCTTGCCCGTGCCGCTGTCACCTTGGATTAGAACATTGGCCTCTGTTTTGGATACCTTCTTTACGAGCTCTAGTACTTTTTGAAGTGATGTGCTTTTGCCGATGATCCGGTTAAAACCATAGGCTTCTTTGAGTTGCGAGCGCAGGTATTTGTTTTCATCAGCCAGACGCTTTTGTTTGAATCCCCGGTTGACGGCGATACGCAGTTGTTCCGCTGAGAACGGCTTTAAAATGTAATCGAAAGCCCCTGATTTACAGGCCTCGACCGCGGACTTGATCGTGCCGTAGGCAGTAAATAGAAGTACAACGATATCCGGATTAACGGCTTTAGCTTCTTTTAGAACGGTCATGCCATCCTTTTTGGGCATTCGCAAATCCGTCAGGATAAGATCCGGCAGCTCCGTTTTCAAAACCTGGGCAAAATCTTCGCTTTCCTGCAACAGGACGCAGTCGTACCCCGATCGGTTCAGGATTCGACGGCAATTTTCCAGAATCTCCGCTTCATCATCGATGATCAATATTTTTTCTTTGGGAATGGACATGGACAGTTCTGATTGATCACAATGTTAGAGTAAATATGTAAATAAAATTCAGTAAATTATGATTTTCGTGCAGCAAATGAACTAAATTTGAAAATGAACTAAAATGATCTAAATTTGAGGTATTCTATCCATTTTAAAAAAAGACAGAGCGAAGCGTTTCCTTTATTTTAGTCATTTTAGTTCACTTTAGGCATTTTACCGCATTTAAGTCATTCAGTTATTCTTCCACATCAACCCATTGAATCAAAAAATCGAGTTAATAATAGCAAATTAGGGCCTAGTCATCTCAGCTCTCACCCGCTTCCGGAAATGTAATGGTAAACGTCGTGCCCTCGTTGATCCGGCTTTCCACAGCGATGGATGCATTGCAATCCGCGATAATGGCCTGGCTGATGGGCAGACCTAAACCGGTGCCTTTTCCGACCTCTTTGGTGGTAAAGAAAGGGTCGTAGATTTTGTCAAGATGCTCCGGTGGAATGCCGGGCCCGGAATCCGTTATCTCGGTCCGGATCCAATTTTTTTCGGCACAGGTTGCGACGGTTAGCGACCCGTTGTCTGAAATCGCATGAATGGCATTGTCTATAAGATTGATGAATACCTGCTCCAGCCGGCCCGGGTCTCCCAATACGCAAAGGCTTTCGGGATGCAGCTTTTTTATGAGCCTTATCTTGCTGCCCTTGATTTTTTGTTCTACCAGGAAAAACACGTCTTCCAGGACCTCATTGATGTCGAATCGGGTGGACTCGGACTCGGAATAAGTGGTTCGGGAGAATACGGAAAGATCTTCCACGATCTTTGATATTTTATGGGCATACTTGCTGATCGTGCCCAAATCCTTCATCAGCTCATCTGCAAGGCCCTTCTCCTGCGCCTCTGATTGAAGGCACTCGATCCGGTTGATGATAATGCCGATAGGGTTATTGACTTCGTGGGCAACCCCGGCTGCAAGCCTGCCGGCCACCGCCAGTTTCTCTGTCTGGATAATTTGATTTTGAGCCGTCTTCAGATCTTCAATATTGGTTTCCAAATCCGAGTTTAATTTGTTGATTTCCGCATTGGCTCTTTCCAGGCGTCTTTTTTCCTGATCCAGTTTTTGAAACAGCTGGGCGCGTTGAATGACAGAAGCGGCTAAAGTGGCGACCGATAATATCATTTCGAGGTGATCCTGATCGAAAGCCTGTTCCTTTAAACTGCATATCGTCAGGATGCCCAACAGCTTTTTCCCGGTTGAGATCGGCAGGCAGGCATAAGACTTCACCTTTTCGTCAAACTCGAATCCCCGGCATCGCTTGTCTATTATTTGGGTATCCTTGATGATAAAGGGAAATTCATCTCTGATGACCACGCAATCGTTACTCCGGCAGGACGTCAGCAGCTGCTTGGCCATGTCCGTTTGACCGGCGTAGACCAGGTCAAATTTTATACTCTTGTTCAGAGGAAAGATCACGCAGCCATAGGCATCAAAAAGCTTTCGCGTTTCTTCTACTAAAAACTGTAATGAGGCCTTAAGCTCCATGGGCATAAAGCCGATGGCGTTGCTGATCTTGGTCAGGGTGGATAGGGCTTCGATTTTGGCCTGATACTGTAATTCAAGCTCAGAATCCTTCATGGTAGCCGTTGATGGCCCTGTTGAGGTGATTTTTCGCTTTGCGACTGATCTCATCTTATCATACATATTTCAAATGAACTAAAATGATCTAAAAGAGGCATTTTGCAAATTCAGTCATTTCTGTGAACAGCTTCCATCATCGCCTCGATATTGCCGACTTTGGCTTCCAAGGGGATCTCGCAGCCGGGGCTCAGTATGAAGCCGCCCCTTGTGCGGGTTTCTTTCAAAAGGCTGTCGGCCTCCCGCCGGATCGCCTGCTTTTCACCGGCAACAAAGCTAAAAGGCTTGATATTGCCGTTGATGCAATGGTACGGCAATTTTTCCATGGCGCTGGAGATGGGAACCAGATAGTCAATATTAAAAAGATCCGCCCCGGTTTGCGGATAAAGATCCAGGATTGGCTCGGTTTGACCGGTGATGTTGAGCCAACAGATGGGATCGGCACCATCTTTAAATTCCTCGAAGCCTTGTGTCAATTGCGGCAGGATGTGCTCTCGGAAAACGGCCCTGTTAATCACCGAACAAGAGGCGGATGGATCGAAAATATGAATGACATGCGCGCCGGCCTCGATTAAGGCCTTGCCGAATAGAACCATTACCCGGGTGGTGAACTCCAACAGATTGCAAAATTCGGTTGGTTGATCAACGATGAAATAGATCAGCTTCTCTATCCCCACCAACTGTCCGGCTAAGGTCATTGGTCCCTGAACGGTCCCGACAACGGCCGCCTCATCATCCACCGCTTTTTTAATGATCCTGCAGGCTTCCAGCACAACGGGCATTCTTCCTGCCTTTTCAGGGTCAGGCAGCTCCAGAGATTCCCAGTCCCGGGCATCATCTAGACAGGGCTTTTCAATTTGTGGATAGGCATCATCTCGGTAAGATAGCTCTGAGCCGAGGGCTTCGGCTTCAAGGGAATTGTCGGCGAATACAGCGATCCCATCATAACCGAATCGCTTCCAGGCCGCTAGTTGACAGCCGGCCATCAATTCTGCGCTATTTAAATATTCTTTCAAGGGGATCTGGTTCAGCTGGGACGCAAACCCGTAAATATGTGAAAATACAGGAACCCTGTCTGTTTTCTCAAATCGAAGGGTGGATTTTACACGATTGATAGCGTTCATGGTTCAGATGCTTTGAATATAGTGAAGGCCATCAAAGGCCGTTTCGGCCACATAGTCCACATTAAGATATTCCGCACTTGACTGCTGCAGTGCGGCCCCACCGGCAATCACTTTCAGGGCACCAAGCCCTTTTTCCATCACAAGCCGTCGGACCTCTCTCACCTGCGGGATGGTGGTGGTGATCAGACTGGATATGCCGATAAAATCGGCTTGATCGTCAATGGCTGCCGCGACAAAGTCAGCCGGATCGACGTCCTTGCCCATATCTATTATCCGATACCCGTATGACCTCATTACCATTGAAAAAATGTTTCTCCCGATATCATGAATATCCCCCTTGATCGTCCCCAACACGATCTTGCGGCCCCCAGGCAAATCCGCACCAAAAACCAGATCGTCTTTTGCCGTGCTGTCAGTATACAAGCGGTCGATAACATCCATCGCTGCCCGCCCGGCCAACATCAGCTCCAGCAGACAGAATTCCCGGATCGTGCATTTCCGATCAAGATATTCCATTGCCTTGGTCACGCCCTGCACGATTATCTCTTCCGGCTTAACGCCCTTGCGGATCAAGGCGTCGGCGATTGTGGCGGCATCCTCGTTTTCACCGGCAATGACAGCTTGCCTTATCTCCGAAAGTGCTGCTGCCGCCTGATCTGGCAATATTCTCGGCTTCGTCAAAACAACCCCATTAAATTCCTGAATCCCAAACTTGAAATTGCAGCCACTGTACCAAATTGCAACAGAATTCATACCATATCAAGTCAGTAGACTTTAAACCTGTTTTTGTCCAATATCAAGCCCGATTCTACAAGATGTCGTTAATTTGCTTGACAATCTATCCTTACATTCGCTACTAATGATAATCATTATCAGGTATAGCCATCTATATCTGCTCAGTTGGCTTTAGTACCTTAGTCGCCTAGCCGATTTCGGCACCTTTCTTATAGCATCCCATGGCGTTTGCTATTCAACAGAATGTCTGAGTTGGGTCCATTGTACTCAATTTAGTTTTTATATTAAATGGTTATTCGTTGCCAAATTATATGAGCACATCATTTAATCTGTTTCATAATCGATGATTCGATATACAACGAATGCCTCCCCCATGGTTTCAACCAAGTGGGGCCTAACCCAGCAAATTTCATTCACCAACCAAAAAATTCATATCGTTTCGAATTGATTGAGCCGTCTGAGCCACAGCCCGGCGCATGCTGCAACGTATTTGTAAATTCATGCGCCTGCAACATCGGATGGCGTCATCGATAGATGGTTTGACGATTACGAGGAGTTGATCGGTATCTGCCGACCCCAACCCCATGGAGCCAAAGAAAGGGAAGGACGATGTATTCCACGTGCACGAGGTCTCCGGTTGCGATCTGCAAATTTGTGATAGTGCTGGTGGTGCTGCTGGCCGGTACCGTATGGGCCGCACCTTTAGAGGTCAGTCTGCAAGATGCCGTTCTCGGGGGCCGTTGCCCGAGACGCAAATTGACGCGTATGCACTCAAGGACAATGGCTCCCTGGCCTGGCGGGCACGGGGCTATACCGACCACCAGGGCCGGCTCAGATTGGAACTGCAGGGACTCGACAGCGGTCAAGTCTTCTTATTGCGGGCCCGCAACCCGTTTGGCACGGGTGATGTTTACAGTAATAAAATTTACGCGCCCGGCGATTTTGTGTTTGCAGCCGGCAACCTCAAGCTCAAATTCGTCAGCGGGATCGACGGCCGACAGCCGCTGGCAGACAAGCGGGTCTATCTGAGGCAGAAGCAAGGTGACGGATACCTTAAGGGGTATCGCCACGGCACAACCAACGCCGCCGGGGAGGTGCGGTTTCATGCCGCCGGGCTGGAGCAGGGCGTCACCTATGTGCCGCGGGCGCCGAGCCCGGTGGATGGGCACTGGAAGTACGGCGCCGCCATCAGCAAGGCCGGGACGCACATCATACCCGTGGGTGAAGTGCTGGCGGTCAAGCTGCGGGACACCTTGGATGAGAGCGCCGGTCTGGCAGGCAAGGAGATCATCGCCTACCAGGTGCTGGCGGACGGCAAGCTGCGCTGGCGCAAACGCAGCTACACCGATGGCCAGGGCAACCTGCTGCTGGACCTGGACGGCCTGGGCCGGGATGAGATCTACCGCTTGCGGGTGCGCAATCCGTTTGGCACCGGTGACGTTTACAGTAAGGACATCGAAAATGTGGGTGAGCTCATCTTCAAAGTGGGCAATCTACAACTCACCCTGATCAACGGCTTGGATGATCAGCCGGTACCGCAATATCCGGTTTACCTGAAGCGGCAACTGGATGGTGGGGTGTTGAAGTCCTTCCGCTACGGCTATACGGATCCTGCCGGAGCGGTTCGCTTCCACTTGCCGGACGTCGATCAGAAATCAGAAAGCGGCGTCTATGTAGCCAAAGCAAAGAGTCTGATCGATGGCTATTGGCGACTCAGCGACCCATATACCACCAATGGCCGGCATCAGTTTGTCCTGGGAGAACCCGTCACGGTGGTCCTCAAAAACGCATTGTCGGATACCACACTCCCGGGCAAACGGATCGATGTTTATGAATTGCTGCCTGACGGCAATTTAAAGTGGCGCCGCCGGGGCGAGACCGACGACCAAGGCCAGGTGCTCTTCGACCTTGATCGCATCAGCACAGGCCGACCTTATGTTTTCAAGGCGCGCCAGCCCTTCGGCACGGGAGATATCTACAGCCGGGCCGTTTCAACCACGGGAACTTTCGAGTTTATGGTGGGGACGGTTGCGGTTTCCCTGGTGGATGCCGACAACGATCTGGCATTGGCCGGCAAAAAAATCTACGTCTATGAAAAGCTACCCACTGGCGCGCTTAAATGGGCCGGCTACGGTTACACCGGACCCGACGGCCAGCTGCACTTTCACCTGCCGGGCCAGGACGAAGGTAAGGTTTACGTTTTTAAGATCCACAATGTGTTCGATGATGGCCGTACCTGTTACAGCCCGCTGGTGCGGGACAAAGGCCCATTCGATTTTTTTGTCTATCATGAAGGAGACTGCTCCCTGGATCTGACCCCGCCAACGGTGTCCATTGCCGAACCCGGGGAGGAGCAGCATGTCAACCAGCACGGTTTTACGGTAATCATGTTCGCTGATGACGACAAACAACTCGACCGGGTCGAATTGATGGTCAGCGATCCCGTTGCCGGCGCCGCCCTGATTCCGGCTGTCAACGATTCAAGCACCCAAAGGTGGACCGCCCGGGTTACCGCCGAAATGATCACCCTGAACCAATCGGTGACCCTGTCCGCGCGGGCGGTTGACCGGGGCGCCAACGAGGCCACGGTCTTGCGGAAGGTTTTGATTGTCGAGGATACCAGCCCGCCGGTGATCACCATATCCTCGCACAGCAACAACGATCAGGTGCCCGAAACCGGCTTTCTGCTGTCCGGCAATGTGACAGACGACACCGGGGTCGAGAGCCTGACGGTAATCCTGGACGATCCGGTCAAAGGCCGCACCGTGGACCGGCCCCTGGAAGTAGCGCCGGGCAGCGGCAACTGGACCCTGGCGGTTCAGTCCGATATGATTAGCGCCGGAGTAACCGTGGTGATTACCTTGACGGCCACCGATCAGTTGAACATGGATTCCTCTGATTCGCTGGATCTTACGGTGGTTACGGTGGACTATTTGGCACGCCACATAATCAACCGCATCACCTATGGCATTACACCGACCTTGCTGCAGGAGGTCGAGGGTACAGGCGCCGCCGAATTTTTAAGACGGCAATTAGACCCGGCGGTCATCGATGATTCAGCCTTCGAGAACATGATCGCAGGAATTACCCCGGCAACCACTGCAGAACTGAAAGTCTTTGCGCTGCTGCACATGATCTACAGCAAACGCCAGCTCAACGAGGTCATGACCCAGTTCTGGGACAACCACTTCAATACCAATGTTAACAAGCCCGGCAACCATGTCAGCTTCGAGCTGGCCGAAAACCAGGCTTTCAGGGCCAACGCCCTGGGCCGATTCCGGGATCTGGTGGGGATCAGCGCCAAGAGCCCGGCCATGATTCACTACCTGGACAACATCAGCAGCAACAAATCAGATGCCAACGAAAACTACGCCCGCGAGCTGTTGGAACTGCACACCATGGGTGTCGATGGTGGTTACACCCAGGAGGACATCGAGGCGGGGGCCGAAATACTGACCGGCTGGCATGAGCAAAACGGGGCATTTTTCTTCAACGCGGATGAACACAATTTTAACTCCCAGGAATTCCTGGAAGTAACAATCCCGGCCGGCGGTCAGGAACAAGGTGAAGCGCTGTTGAACATCGTCGCGGCGCACCGCTCGACAGCGGAGTTTATCTGTACCAAACTGTCAACCCTGTTTGTCGGCGACCAAGCGCCCGCCGGCCTGGTGGTTCGCTGTGCCGATACCTTCCAGGATACCGCACCGGAGGCGGATCAGATGGCCCAGGTGGTGGATGCGATTTTGACGTCACCCGAGTTTGCCGCCAACTATCGTGGCAAGATTAAAACCCCGCTGGAGCTTTTGGTGGGATTGGTACGCAATTTTGAGGCCGACGGCGACGGCAGCGATCTTGCCGGCTATTTGCCGCCGATGGGATTGAATCTTTTCGAGAATCCGGTTCCCACGGGCTGGTCGGAAGTCGGCCCGGATTGGATCAACTCCAATTTGCTGCTGGAGCGGATCAAATTTGTCAACGTCATCGCTTTCAAACCGATGGATGACGACAAGACTCACCTTGATCCGATGGTTTATTTTCAGAAATACAACTATGAGACCGCCGAAGGGATCGTCGGTTTCCTTTTCGATCTGCTATTCGACAACGATGTCTCAGCCCTTGATCGAACCACAGCCCTGGAGGTGCTCGTCGGCGACGGCGATTTCAGCCTTTCCGATCCCGATGCCGAACAGAAACTGCGTCAACTGCTGGGGACCGTGCTGAGCTACCCGCAGTATCAGATGCAATAGGGCCTGATAGAACACCGAATCCAAAGGCCTGGCTTTGGTCTGGAGGCTTTGGAATTGGAATTCAGGAGTACTGGAGTGTTGGAGTGATGGAGTGATGGAAATCCCAATAACGAGTCGCTATGGTTTTCCAAAATACATTCATCGAACAAAGGGTCATATCACGATATTGACCATACCGCGGTTTATGCACCGCGGTATGGGCTGCACCCAATACTCCAGTACTCCACCACTCCGGTTTCAAAACATGCCATAGGCAGTTGAATGGAACTTAATCCCGCGGACCAGTTATTGGACATTGAATTATGCATCATAGGAGTTTCATCATGAACAGACGCAAATTTTTACGCACGCTTTTGGGGGCCGGTGCTGCGACCGCGGCCTGCATGCTGGATAATCCTTTCCGGCCCATGATCCGCCTCGCCCGGGCGGCGGAGGGCAAGACTTTGGTGGTCGTGTTTCAGCGCGGTGGGTGTGACGGCTTAAATATGGTGGTGCCTTATGGTGATCCTTTCTACAAGGATCTGCGTCCCACTATCGCTATTGCTCCGCCGGATCTCAGTGATAATGAATCGGCCCTCGACTTGGACGGTTTTTTCGGCTTGCACCCGAGTTTGTTTGATTTATTGAATATATGGACCGCCGGCGACCTGGCGATCATGCCGGCCGTGCAGTACCCCAATGCCAGCCGTTCGCACTTCGATGGTCAGCATTTTATCGAAAGCGCGGCCTCGCGGGCAGACCGCTCGAACAAGGACAACCTGGACGGCTGGCTGAATCGCCACCTGGCCTCCCACCCTCAAACGGGGCAGCTGCGGGCCGTGAGCTTCGGAAGTTCGGTGGCCCAGGCGCTGCGCGGCCCGATGAGCGTGTCATCCTTCAGTGACCTGGCCCGGTTCGACCTCGGTTTTGTTGACGATGCGCCGGAGAAGGAGCTGCTGGAGAATGAGCTGTTGGACCGGCTGGGGCCGATCTACAGCCAGCCGCTGGATCCGGACGCGATCTATCGACAGCTGCTGCAGGAATCCGGCGGGACGGTGATCAACAACCTTTCGGTGGTAAAAAATATCGACGATACGTCAAGTTACGAGCCGGAAAACGGGGCCATTTATCCGAGCAACGGCTACGGGGGCCAGCTCAAGCAGATCGCCCAACTGATTAAGACCCCAGGAGTGGGGCTGGAAATGGCCACTGTGAATATCGGCGGCTGGGACACCCACTCCAATCAGGGCGGCGGAGGAACCGAAGGCAGACAGGCCAGGCGATTCCAGGATTATGCCGCCGGGATCAGGGCCCTGTACACGGATTTGGGCAGCCAGATGTCCGATGTCATCATTCTGTCCATGACGGAATTCGGCCGCACGTCCAAGGAGAACGGTAGCTTCGGGACCGACCATGGTCACGGCGCGTGCTGGCTCGTGGTTGGCGGAGGCGGCACGGTGTCGGGCGGAATCTACGGCGAATGGCCTGGCCTGGGTCCCTTTGATCTCTATCGCGGCCGCTATCTGGCCCACACGGTGGACTACCGCAACGTGCTGGCCGAGATCCTGACCGGGTTCATGGGCAATTTGGATCTGAGCGTCGTCTATACGGGAAGCGAGAGTCCGGACAGCCCGACGGACTATCGACCCGTGGGATTCCTGGCTTAGCCCATCCGGAAAGGATATAGCATTTGTCAAACGCAAAATTATTGATCACACTGGCCGGTCTCCTGGTGGTTGCTGGTTTGGCGGGTTGCGAGGCACCGGATCAGCCGGCGCTGGAACAGCAGGTTTCCAGACAGGCCCGGCCCGAGGCAACCGGTACATTGCGGGATCTGCAGCAAGGCCTGCAGGATGAAATACGCCGATCGGAGCTGGCAGAAAAGGAGGTTCGCCGGATGCAGGCCGAGCTCGATGTTCTGCAGGATCAAAACGCAGACCTGACCCAACAGCTCCTGACTGTCGAAACCGCCGGACTCGATCTGGCCGGCTGTCGCCGTGAAAACAAAGACCTGGAAAGTCGTCTGAAACAGGAACGACAGTTCGCTGACAATTTTTGTGCCGAACAAACGAAACTGATCGAGAAACGTTTCGAGCAGGAAGCGAAAAATGAAACCCTTAGGGACCTCAATGCCGAATTGACTGCAGTCGAACAAAACCTGAAGACCACTCGCGACCAGTTAGCCCAGGCCAATAGTCAGATAGCAAACCTGCAAACCGAATTGCGGTCGCTCGAAAAGAACTATAGTGAATTTCAGGCAAAAGCCGACCGGGTCGGGGAACTCGAGGAAAATCTCAGCATCCTGCGGGCGGAAAAAGCGATCTTTGAGCAAAGCACTGGGCAGGCCACCGATTTGGAAAGACAATTGTTGGATACCCGCCGACAGTTGGCCGAAGCCCTCACGAAGGTTGAGGAAATGGAAGCCCGGCTGCAGGCGCCCTAGTGCGTTGTCTCGAAAGTTCCGCCAACGATTTTGGCAATATGTCCTGTTTCCGACCCTGGTAAGTCGTGACCTAAACCCGAATTCCGAAATCCGCCTGATCTTATAAATTTGGCCGAAATCCGAAACAACATCAAAAATGAAACCAACTTTTAAACCCGGAAAAAATATTGCGATAAAAGTTCCTCCTCATGAGTATGAGCAGACAGTCGCCTTTTACAAAGAGGTTCTGGGACTCGTTCCCAAAGAAATGTCATCCCCCGATAATTTTGAATCTAAAGCGTTTGAATTTGATGATAAAAATCTCTGGATAGATAAAATTTCGGGTATCAGTCAGGCTGAAATATGGCTGGAAATTGAAACGGATAATATTGATGAAGCAGAAGCCTACTTGAAGGCAATGGGTTGCACAAGGAGAGATGAAATCGAACCATTGCCAAGCGGTTTCCGGGGGTTTTGGATAAGCGGCCCATCCAATATCATTCATTTGGTGAACCAAAAGACACATAATGCCACTGGTGAAGACGGGTCTTCGCTCCGGTGAGCTTCGCTGGGGCGCAGCGGTGGAGAGCGGAATAGGATCACATCATTGATGGTAAATATACGATTTCAATATTTAAAATGGAATCCCGCTATTCCTCCTGCGATCTTTGTCCGCCCAACCAACATGGTCTTTTGCAAGGCGCCAGTCTCAAGATCGGTAGATCATCAGGACAATTTTATAAAAGATTGATTCTAAAATTAATTGTTGCTAATGATTTATTTCGTCATTTCTGCGGTCATAAACTTAAACCAACGCGGTTAACCCCTTAATCTCAATTCTGTATTAATCCTTGATGAACAACAATCCCCTAAAACCTCGATTTTTTAAAGAAATGAATCCCGTCTTAAAGTACCTGCTGAGCTTTAAGTTGCTATACATGGTCGTGGGCGGCTTCATATTTTACCTGCTCAGCATTTTGATCGATCCCATTTTCATTCCCACCCTGCAATTGACGGAAAATAGTTGTCTTAAATGGACTGAGACCCGCAGCGGGTTTCAAAAACAAACCGAATGCATTGAATTTACAGACAAAATTGCTGAGCTGAAGTACCGGCACAACCGTAAAATGGAAGGCCGACGCGCCAATAAAATGATCGGGCTGTTTATCGCCGCCGCTATCGTTACCTTGCTGCTGATGGTGCTGAAGCCTTCCCTGTTTTTCGGCTCAGGGGTAAACATCGAAAATTACACTGGAGCAATTGCCACCGCGGTATTCTACGGGATTATTCTTGGGTTCATATTACCGTTGATCTATCAGTCCGCGCTGCCACCTCCGGCAGAATGGCTGCCGGCCGAACTGGAGGAAATTCGCACTGCTCGAATCGACCTCATCCTGAAGAAGATGGCTGATTGATCATGAATTTTACAATTGGAGTCATAGCTGATACTCACGGTCTGCTTAGGCCAGAAGCAATTGAGTTCTTAAAAGGATCTGATTTAATCGTGCACGCGGGCGATGTTGGCAAGCCAGATATACTAAGAAAACTTGGATCTATCGCTCCAACTTATGCAATTCGCGGCAACGTCGATAAAGGATCTTGGGCCGATAAGTTGCCTGATAAGGATGTTTTGGAGGTTGAGAGTAAGTTTTTCTATATAATTCATAGCATTGATGAGCTGGATTTAGATCCGGCGGCGGCTGAGTTTGATGCAGTCATATTCGGACATTCACATCATCCGACAAGCTATAAAAAGGACGGGGTACTATATTTTAATCCCGGCAGCGCCGGCCAAAGACGATTCAAACTACCTGTTTCAATTGGCAAAATCACTGTATTGCGTTCTGTTCTTGAAAGTGAGATTATCACATTAATTAGTTAGATGGGTATCCCAACCAATGGCTGATTCTGACCCGTCTTCGCAATGCTTCGCCAAGGCATAGCAGCGGAGGCTAGACGGGTTTACCCGAAGTTCCGTGCGGGCGGGGAGGAATCCGTAAAGTTTTTATGCAGTTTGAGCCTTCGTTGTCACAGTTGGTGCCCAAGCGCTTTCTATTCGGAATAATCATGATTTATTTGCTATTTTATGTTCGGCGAAAAAAGATGCCGAATAAATATTTCTTTTGGAAAAGAAAGGCCGCCTCAGTACCGTTCAATGAGAAAAAGACTTTTGTTGACGCTGTCTGGCCCAAGATGGACAGGCTGCAAGCCTTCCATGACCAGCATAAAGAAAATAGTCCTATGCCGGATGAGGTAGTGCTATTTGACATGATGGCGGAAGCAGCTGCAGAAGCCTATCATGACGTATACGGCAAAGAGGAATAGCTAACCTATACTTCAACCGGACATTTCAACCGGTAGCAAGTAACTAGTAATAGATACTAATGAACGTCGAACATCGAACGTCCAACATCGAACATCGAATATTGTATTCTGCTTGTCGTGAGCTATTTGTCGAACGGTCTTTTTAAAACGACTTAGCGACGTGTGGGGTCGTAGGTCGACGTGTTGGGTCGTAGCTGAAAGCGAAGTCCAAAGAGCAAATCCCCAAGCGATTCCACTCCGCCATCGGCGGATCAACCGTCATTCGTCATTTTATATTTCGTAAGAGAAACCAATGAACAAAATCCAGTATCCATCATCCGGCATTCGGCAATCAGAATCCAGCATCCAGTATCCAGAATCCAGAATCCAGGATCCGGCATCCAAAAAATACCACCCATTCATCATTCCTGTTTTCCTGCCCCACGCCGGCTGTCCGCACCAATGTGTCTTCTGCAATCAGGTTTCGATTACCGGCCGCCGCCATGACGCAATTGACCCGGACCAGATTCGCTCTCATATCCACCAATTTCTGCAATACAAAAGCAAGCGGCTTAAGCCGGCTCAAATCTCATTTTATGGCGGTAATTTTCTGGGATTGAATCCTGGTGATATCACCGGTCTGCTTGATCTGGCCGCCGACTTCATTCGACAGGGCCAGGTGGAGAGCATCCGGTTTTCGACCCGGCCGGACACGATTACCCCTGAAACCCTTTCCATCGTTGCCCGCTATCCCGTCGAAACCATCGAGCTTGGCGTGCAGTCCATGGACGACCATGTCCTGGCACAGACCGAGCGGGGGCACTGCGCCGCAGATACGGTGCGGGCTGTTGAACAACTCAAAGCGCATCAATTCAACATTGGATTACAAATGATGGCGGGACTGCCGGGAGACAATGAGGTCCGTGCATTGACCACCGCCGAAAAAATAGCGGCATTGGAACCGGATTTTGTCCGCATCTATCCGACAGTGGTCGTCAGAAACAGCAAGCTTGCCCGCTGGTATCAGGAGGGGCGCTACACGCCGCTTGCTCTGGATGAGGCGGTCACCCTGACAAAAAGAATTTATCTGCTTTTCAAAAAACACAACCTGCCGGTCATTCGCATGGGGCTGCAGGCGGCAGAAGACTTGGAGGACGACTCAACGGTGCTGGCAGGCCCTTATCATCCGGCCTTCGGGCACCTGGTATATTCGGAGGTGTTTTTCGATGCCGCCCGGGAGGCGATCGAAAGCTTGAAAACGTTTTCGGATACAATCACAATCGTCGTAAATCCGCGCAGTATCTCCAAAATGCGGGGACTGAATAATACGAATATAGAAAAGCTTAAAAGACAATACGATTTCAAGTCGGTTGAGGTCGTCCCGGACCCTAATCTGCTAGCCGATGAATTAATGGTTCGGTAGAATTCCCAATCTACATAAAAAAGCAACAGGGAAACTTACCACTTTATTCCGGTTCCTCCGGCAACCGGACCACCAGAACCGGCTTGAGGGATCTTCGCAGCACTCGCCGGGCGGTGCTTCCCATCATGGCATCCGCCAGGGTTCCCTGCCCGTGGGTTCCCATCACGATTAAATCGCAATTTTTCTCATCCGAGTGTTTGAGAATCTGCTCGACGGGATTGCCCCGTTCGACGATGATATCATCGGTTTCAAAAACCTGGCCGTCCTGATCTTGCCGGGCGTCTTCGGAAAACTGACCCAGGACCTCCCTGATGGCGACATGGTCACTTCGCTTGCCGATCAGTGACGCCTTGGCATCCTGAAAGTGCTGCTGTTTTATCTTATCCCATTGATCGGAACTGATATATCCGACTACGGTCGCATCCAATTGTTGCGGCACTTCCGGCAGGACGTGCAGAAAGGTGATTTTGGCGCCGTAAAGATTGGCCAGGCTGACCGCGTAGGCAAAAGCATACCGTGCGTTATGGGAAAGATCGGTGGCATAGAGGATATTTTTTATTTCAACTTTTGGCAAACTCATTTTGAACACCTCTGAATTATTACCATTAGATATATTGCCGATAGTCAATTACAAACTAAACCGGCGAGGCCGGAAATGAATATTGAAGATTGAAAATTGAAGATTGAAAGCGGATTAATTGGCTGCGCCTATTTGGAGGCGCCTCTTAAATGCTTAATCCAGATACCGCTCAAAATCCAGGAGTAGGCATAGGTACCGAATAAAATCAGCACAAATGCTTTGATGATATCCCAGGGGGTGCCGTCTAATGAAAAGCCCGGGACATAACCGAACAAGAACGGTCCCAGATACAAAAACTTGGCGAATTTAAAGGAGGTAAACGCCGTTTTCCACATGTTCGCCTTGGCGATCGTTGCACCCGCAAAAGCGGCGATGCACACCGGCGGGGTAATATTGGAGTCCTGTGACAGCCAGTAAACGATCATATGGGCGGCGATCTCGTTGACACCCAGATGTATCAGGGCCGGCACGGCCACTACGGCGGTAATCAAATAGGCGGCGGTCACCGGCACACCCATTCCGAGAACCAGGGAGGCCAGGGCAATAAACAATATCGTTAACACCAGGGAGCCGCCGGCAAGTTCGATCACAATATCGGCAAAGGTCAATACCAGCCCGCTGTAGGTGAGCACGCCGATGATAATACCGATGACGCCCACGGTAGCGCCTATTTTCAAGCTGTTTTCAGCACCGGACCGCGAGGCTTCGACAAAGCTGATCAACTCGGTTTTGATGTCCGCCCCTTTGGACCGGCGGTATAAAATCACAGCGATGGAGAAAATCAATCCGTAAAGCACCAATAGCCTTGCGGAGAGTATTTTTTCAAAAGAAGCAATGGCGGCCTCGCCTAGCAGTGGTTTGGCGATCCAGGGTAACAGAAACTGGCCCACGATTAAAAAGGATGCAACCCAAAATATCGTTGGATCGATGCGCGTTTCTCTGTTTTTGAAGCTGACCGCAACACAGGTGGCCAATCCCAGGATGGCGGAGTAAGCCGGCGAAAAACCGGTCAGCATGAAAATGGTAATGACGATCAAAGGTAGCGTATACGGCCATTGGGTTTTCAGAATCTCCATGGCGCTGTGTTCGCTTTTTTCGCCCCTGATATCGTGCATCTTGGCTTCGTAGTGCACCATGATAAACACGCTGAAAACATACATCACCGCCGGGAAAATGGCCACCAGCATGATTTTGGAATAGGGCACCCCGGTGAGCTCGGCCATGATAAAGCCGCCGGCGCCCATGATGGGTGGCATGAACATGCCGGATATGGAGGCTGCCGGCTCGATGCCACCGGCCACGTGGGGCCTGAATCCGGCCTTTTTCATCATCGGAATTGTGAAGGCTCCGGTGGATACCGTGTTGGCAATGGCACTGCCCGAAATGGAGCCGAAAAGCCCGCTGGCAATAACCGAAACCTTGGCCGGACCGCCGACACGGTGCCCGACCGCTGCCAGGGGAAAATCAATGAAAAATCTCTGGGCGCCGGATCTTTCCAGAAAAGCACCGAAAAGGACAAACAGAATCACGTACGTTGCCAAAACATTGGCCATGATGCCGAAGACGCCGTCGCTCTTGTAAAAAATGCTGGTGCACACCGCTGGAAAGGTGTCGCCCGCATGGGCGAAAAGATCAGGGGCCAGGTAGCCGTAAACTGCGTAAATTAACATCACCGCCCCGATGATCACAAAAACATTGCCCACGACCCGCCGGGCCAGCTCGATGCCAATGAGAACCCCAACCACGGCAACGAACATGTCAAATGGCGTTTCAGCCCCCGTCCGGTAATTGATGGCTTCAAAATTGAGGATCCAGTAGCCGACGCTGAATATGGAAAGCAATATCAGTAGATAATCCACCACCCGCAGGATCTTGGACTTGGGTTTATACAATAAAAACACCAGGGCGTAGGTAATGATGACATAGATGCCCCGATGATACTGGGTGGCAGCAGGCTGGACAACAGCGGAATAGGAGTAAAAAAGGACCAGAGCGACCGCCAGCACATCAAATACAATTTTTTCGAATCGCGTTAATTTGTCGTACACTTTTTTACCCCCCTCCTGAATTGAAGAATGAAGATTGAAGAATGAAGAATTATGGCTGTCGCTTCGCTCCGTCTTTTTCTTGATTTGTTCGGCCGGAAGCTGACCTTAATTATTCAATTCTTAGAGGATCGTCCTATCTTCGGCCAATTCGTTGGGTTTTGCTGATTGCACGAAAATGACTGGCAAGTAGGTTGGGTCGAGCAGCGAAACCCAATCCGTTTAGGGCGGATTCAACCCAACCTACGATACGAAAAAGCCGCGGCCGATTTTAGAACCAAGCCCAACCTAAACAAGATAGTAAAATAATCTTAAAATAGCTTTTCCTCACATAGGTTACATAAATAACGACTATGAGTTCAAGCATCTATGATAAATATGAGAATTGGGCCCGGCTAAGTTATGTCATCAACTTGCCTGATGCCCAATTCCCGAAATAAAACTAAGCGGTGCAACCGCTACAATAATAATATTGCGCAGCAATTTTATTTTAGCATCCCTTTTTCTTTCCAGAATCTTTCGGCCCCGGGATGAAAGGGGGTCACGATGTTCGTGGCACCGGTTTCCAGACTCATGTTTTTAAAGGTCTTTTTCTGACCGTACATGTGCTTGAGTCCTTCATCCGAATAAATGATGGACAGCATTTTGTAGACCACATCGGCGGGAACCTTGGAGTTGGCCACCCACAGGGCGCTGTCCTGGAAGGATGGCGCATCGTAATCGACACCTTTATAAGTGCCGGCCGGAACGGCAAGTTTCCCGAAATACGGGTACTTATCATAAAATCCGCCGGATTTGGCATCCGCATCCAGGTCGAGCAGGGCGATGTCATTCGTCTGGGCTGCCATGATGACCGCGCCGCTCGGAAAGGCGGTGAACAGCCAGAAGGCATCCAGTTGTTTGTTGCCGAACGCGGCCGCGGCATCATTGTAGCCCATGGCGTTGCGTTCAATCTTGTCCCAGATGCCCATATGGGTGAAGAACAGCTCGCAATTGGCAAAAGCCCCGGAGCCGGCGTTGCCGACGCCAACTTTTTTACCGGCCAGGTCCTTGACGCTCTTAATTCCTGAGTCCGCCCGGACCACCATTTGAGCCGGAGCACCGTACAGCCAGGCAACGGCCAGGACATTTTCATATTTTTTGGTGTCATTTTTCATTTGGCCGTTGCGGCCAAGCCAGACATGACCGGAATAGACCGTGCTCATCTGCTGCCGGCCGGCGTTGGTTTTTCTTAAATTTTCAACCGAGCCGGCTGAAGTTTGGGCCTTAACGGAAAACTCTTCGACCGCTTTAATCGGTTTGTAAACCTGAATACCATTGGCAACTACCTGAAAGGTTCCGCCTGCCGGACCGCCGCCGAAGATAACTCTGGTCTTGGCAAACGACGGCGCTGAAAATGCAAAGGTGACCATTACAACGACAAATACAGCAACACTTATGGTAAATAGACTTTTTTTCATGTTATCCCTCCATGTCGTTCTAGTTGAGCAAATCGCTCAATTCAAATGAAACGTCTTAAAGTTGGCGTTATCGATTTTTGCAACAAATTTCCCCTTTCTATTCATGTACGAACTTTTTTGACCATTCACCTCCTTTCCTATCATAGGACTGGTAATCCGCAAAATTGCTTCAATATAATCTGACTTCGCTACTTAATTGGCGCGCCTCCAAAAGGGGGGCGGAATAAAATCGATGGTTGATAGATTTTCGGGCCAGACACATTCGAATTTTCCGTCAATAATCTGCAATACCTGAGTCGGGAGACTATTTTGCCGTTCAAACTGTTTGTAGGACGCAAATTTGACCGGCCCAAAGGGTGTTATCATATCGGTTCGGTCCAGCGCGTCGCGGATACTTGCGGGACGAAACGAGTCGGACCGCGCTAAAGCGTCGGCTGCCACCAACAGGGCCGAATAGGCTTCAGCCCCATGGTAGTCAGGCGCAACGCCATATTTATCAAGGTAACGGTTGTAGTAGTCCTTGGTGCCGGGATAGCGCAACTGATGGGTCCACAATGTTGCAGTCAGCAGGTGGTTGGCGGCCTCGCCGGCTTTGTCGAGGAATTTCTGGTGGGTAAACCCGCCGGCCCCCCCGCACAACAAAGATTTGATCTTAAGCTGTTGAATCTCTTTGACCAGTAATGCAGCATCATTAAGGTAGGAAACTATGTAAACGACGTCCGGCGGCTCGTCTTTCAAAGGCGCAAGCAGACGCTGGAAGTATGCCGACCCGATTGCTGCTTTTTTGGCTCTTTCTTTGTGATAGGGTATGCCGGCCAAAATCTCAATGTCATGTTCCCGGCAAAACCACATCATCCTCAATGCACCGCCGGTCCCGTAAGGACTGTTTTCGTATATCAACGCCATGGACTTCGGCCGGATTTTTTTTAGGAAAAAATCTTCCAAACCTTTGGTGTATTCACCAGCCGGGGCGTTCAGGCGATAGATATTTTTCCATTTCCGCTGGGTGATGCGGTCATCTGCTGCGGTGCAAATCAGAAGCGGCCGATTCAGCCTATCTGCGGTTCCGGCCATATATACGGTATTGCTGCTCTGGTAGGCGCCGACCAGCATAATTGCCCCTTTGTTTCTAATGAGATCTTTAACGGCTAATTCCCCGGGATTCCTTTGGCCCCGGTCATCGGCATAAATGAGCTTTAACGATTGCCCCTTAATCCCCCCATGACGGTTAATCTCTTCCAAGGCCATTTCAAATGAATTCTTCATCATCGCAGCATAAGGGTATGCCTCTGAATGCAGAATACCGATAATTATCGGATTAGAAGCGTCACTGGCTGCTGGTACGATAAAGAATAGTGCGACCAGGGATACAAAGATAACCCGCCACAAAACAATTGAATTGTGTTTCATGATCCACCCCCTATCATGAGTGTTACCGAACAAAATTCAGTAATTTTAAATTCCTTAATATTACAGCCGCTTTCAGGATGGTAGGCTCCGCTAGGACGATCCGCAAGTCTTCAGCAACGGGGCATGAATGAGCATGGGTCGCACGATCCGCTGTCTTACGTCATACTCGCTAAACATCGCGATTCAGCTTTAGAGTAAAAGGGCTCTACATTGTTAAGGAACCGAAAATACCCTACTTTGATGCCAATGGGTTGTCAACTGGATTATTTCTGATTTTGTTGTCAGAATTTTTCTTACAAACGGGGGGATTCAGGAATTGAGGAATTGAGGGATTCAGGGATTATAATGACAGAATACCTTCAATCCCTAAATTCCTAAATTCGCAATTACTTAATTGGATCTACTTCCATTCAATTATTCAACCGTCAATACGCCACAGTCATTTTTTAATTGTATGACGTAACCTGTTCTTCAGGTTTCGATCAGCCGGTTTTGAATAGCAAAACGGGAGAGCTCGGCATTATTGCGCAGGTTGAGTTTTTTTAACAGCCGGGATCGGTAGGTGTCCACAGTTTTAATGCTGATGTGGTAGGCCCTGGCAATCTCGCGGTTGGTGTGCCCCATGGCCAATCGCCGCAGCACCTGAAGTTCCCTCATGGACAAAGAATCCAGTGCGGACTGCCCCTGGGCGCCCTTGGCGATCCGCAGGGCCAATGCTTCGGCAGCTTCATCGGTAACATAACGGCTGCCGCCGTGAACTTTGCGGATGGCCTTGACGAGTTGTTCCGGCGCGGATTGCTTGGTGATATACCCCATGGCCCCGGCTTCAATGGCCCGCACAACATACTGGCCTTCTTCATGCATGGTCAAAATTAAAATCGGCAATTGAGGATAGTGAACACCCAGTTGGCTGACAACCTCCAGGCCATCCAAGCCCGGCATCGAGATATCGATGACCGCCACATCCGGCAACTCCTGGTGAATCTGTTCAATGGCCTCGCGGCCATCTGAGGCTTCGGCCATCACTTCCATGTCTCCGCTTTCCTCGATGATTCGACGCAGTCCGGCCCGCACAATACTGTGGTCGTCTGCCAGCAGAACTTTAATCATATCGAGTCCATTGAAGATTTTACCCAAAATGAGCGAAAAGCGCTCATTTAGGTGTAATTTGTTATTCGTTAATAGTTATTAGAATTGATCGGACAGGTACCTTGAAACATACCCGGGTTCCGTCACCGGGTGTGGATTGAACTTCCAGGTCACCGCCGGCCAGCATTGCCCGTTCTCGCATACCGGCCACTCCGAGTCCCTCTGATTCTGATAGCTGAAGCGTGTCAAAGCCGCAACCGTTATCTTCAACCAGCAAGGCCAGCGTGTCCTGCTGCTGCTGCAAACCGACATTCACGTGACTGGCGCCGGCATGGCGTGCCACGTTGGTCAGGGCCTCCTGGGTAATTCGGTAAGATGCTGTTGCGACCGCATCATTGGTTTCGGCCACTGGACTATGATCAAAGACACAGGTGATACCGGTGCGTCTTTCAAAATCCGAGGTATACCATTCAAGGGCATCCACCAGGCCCAGATCATCGAGCACACCCGGCCGCAGCCGGAATGCCATGCTCCGCACATCCTGGATGGTCTTGTCTATCAGCCGATCCATTGTCTTGGCCCTTTCAGCCGAAGCGGGATCGGATGCTCTCAGCCGTTCCTGCAGCCAGGCGGAGTCCATGCGCAGCGCCGTCAGCATCTGGCCCAATTCATCATGCAGTTCGCGGGCGATGGCCGAGCGCTCCTTTTCCTGGCTGGTCATGATGCTGCCCGAAAGTCGGCGCAGTTGATTCTGCGCTTTTTTGACAGCCGTGATGTCGGTTGAAATACCGCAGACCCCGCTGGTGGAATCCGAGTCGTCATAAACTGGAAATTTCACCGACAGATACGTGTGATCGCCGTCATTTAGAGGAATATGTTCCTCCACCTGATAGGAGTTGCCCTGGGAGAGGACTTTCAGATCGTTGCGGCGAAATTGATCGGCGACGTCCGCCGGGAAAATGTCATAATCGGTTTTGCCGCGCACCTGCTCGCTGCGCATGCCGAAGAGTTCCTCAAAGCGTGAATTCACCAGTGCATAGCGCCCGTCCCGGTCTTTAATGGATACGATGGCCGGGGTGTATCTGAGGATACTGGTTATCTCAAGGGTCTGCTTTTTTACCAGTCGCTCCAGATCTTCAGAATAGCGCCGGAGCTCTTCTTTGGCGAGTTCTAGGGCTTCTTCGGCACGTTTTCGTTCGGTGACGTCGATGGAAACGGCCAGCGACCGGATCGGTTTTCCGCTGGCGTCGCGGTCGCTGATGGCAGACAGTAGAATGTCTATTTCATCCCCATTTTTTTTGACAAACCGGTAAGAGATTTCCTTACAAAATCCGGTCTTAAAAAATTCCGGCAGCACGACCTGCTCGGCGTAGCGCCGGGATGATTCAGTATAAAAATCGGTCAGTTTTTTGCCAATCACCTCATCCCGTTCGTAGCCGAGAACCTCCAACCAGTAGTCACTGACACTGACCAGACGGCCCGCGGTATCGATAGAATGCAGCATGGCCGGTGTATGGTGATAGAGGGATCGGTAGCGCTCTTCACTCTTGCGCAGGGCTTTTTCAGCCGAAAGCCTTCTGAGGATTTCGACGCTCGCTTTGCGGTAAAGTAAAAACACGGACAGTCCGATCAGCACGCATAAAGCCAGGATCAGGGGACCGGTAATCTTGATCAGGGGATCCAACACCGTTTTGGCAATCGCTTTCAGGTTGCGCAGGTACAAAACTTTCCAGCCGGGGTAGTTGTCCAGCGCAGTTTCGTGGACCATGAATCTATTTTCGGCTGCATCCACGATGTTGCCGTCATCCGTCTGTTCAAAACCGGTCCAATCCCAGGGTCCATGACCGAATTGAAGCGACCGGTCAACTTGATCCGACTGTTGAGCAGACAGTTTGCTCAGAGAACGATAGAGCAGAGATTTGCGATTGGAGATAAACACGATGCCATGGGGATCTGAGACCATCACGATCTCATCATTTCCGGCAATCAATTCCTTTTCGACCTGCTCGATGGAGGCTTTGATTACCGCAACACCGACAACCGTGCCGGGCTGCCTGCCGTAAACGGGATGACTGTAATAAGCCCCTCGTCGACCCGAAGTCGTGCCCAGCGCGAGATAGGTGGCCGGCGCACCGCGGATAGCCTGCTGGAAATAAGGACGAAAATCAAAATTTTTGCCTACAAAACTATCCGGGGCATTGCGGTTGCTCGACGCGATGGTGTCCCCTTCGTGCGTCATCAGGTAGCAGACCTCGGTATCCAGGGCCTGATTAATATGGTCCAGAATGGCGTTGGCACTCACCATTGATTTGAGATCAAGCGGCTGAATCAAGACCTGCCGCAGTTCTTCCATCCCGGCCAACGCCTTGACCGGCTTGATATTTTCTGAAAGAAAAAAAGACAGATTTTTATTAATGGCATTTACCCGCGCCACGGCTTGCCGATCAGCCTCTTTGAATGCGGATTGTTTCAATGAGGAATAATACAGATAGCCGCCCGTCGAAGCCGACAAAAACGCCAACAAAGATAAAACCAGCAATATAACACGCAGTTTCATGCCAATATCTCGAATTCAGAAGGGATCCCCGATCCACAGCAGACCGTCTGCCTGGACAGTCACTTCGGGTGCGGCCATCAATTCCGGGATTGATTTGTATTTGACCGCCACCCCTAGCACCACATTATAGGAATTTAATTTTCAAGGCAAGGATCTTGCACGGGCGAATACCAAACCAGAGAGGTGTATTAAGGAAGGATGATTAAATCGATAGGATACCTTAATTATTCATTCGACATTCGTCATTCGTCATTCGCCATTTCTAGAGGTCTTTCTTAAATAAATCCTCGGCCTCCCGGGCTTCATCGGGCCGTTTGGTATACTCGGTGGGGACGGTGCCTTCTTTGAAGCATTCAAAAACCACATTTTTGGATTCCGGCACCGGCAGCAACCCGGTATCCGCATCGATCTTGGCAAACTCGACACCTTCGGGCGCTTTAAAAACCGTGACGGGTTTGCCTTCCAGCGCCCGCTTCATGAAACCGAGCCAGATGGGGCTGGCCGTCCGGGCGCCGCCTTCGCCCTGGCCCAACGGCGCCATTTCATCCAGGCCGACCCACACGCCGGTGATAAACTCGGGCGTGTACCCGACAAACCAGGTGTCAGACAGGTCATTGGAAGTGCCGGTCTTGCCGGCGGCCGGCCGCTTTAGGGCCCTTACCCGCCGGCCCGTGCCATGTTTGACGACACCCTCCAGCAGGTTGGTCATGATATAGGCCGTATTTTTCTCAAGCACCTTCTTTCGCTCGGGTGCCATTTCTTCCAGAACATTGCCGTTGCGATCGACCACTTTTAAAACAAATACCGGTTCGACCAGGTAGCCCTGATTGGCGAAGACGGAATAAGCTCGCAGAAGTTCCAGCAGGGAAACTCCGGATGATCCCAGCGCAATTGACAGATCCCGGCTCAAATTGGACTCGATGCCCAGTTTGGTCGCGTACTCGATGGCGTAATCAACACCGATGTCCTGCAGGATTTTGATGGTCACCAGATTGCGGGATTTGGCCAGGGCTTTGCGCAAAAGCGTCGGCCCGTAAAATGTTTCCTTGTAATTGCGCGGTTTCCAGGTGAAATCGCGTTCTTCATCCGTGTAAACGATCGCCGAATCGATAATGGTGGTTGCCGGCGTGTAGATTGTCTTTTTGGGATCGTCGGATTCCCGGTCCAAGGCTGCCGCGTAAAGCAGCGGCTTAAAAGCCGATCCCGGCTGGCGCCTGGATTGGGTGGCGCGATTGAACTGGGTTTGCCGGAAATCACGACCGCCGACCATCGCCTTTACCAGACCGGTTTCGGACTCGATGCTCATCAGGGCGGATTGGGCCATGGGCATTTGCTCCAGTGCCAGGATCCATCTTTTTTTGTTTTTGTCTTGGCCCTTGACTCTAACCAGAATAACATCCCCCACCGCTAGGGCCTGGGAAGGTCGTTTAAGTTTGATATTGTAAAAGGCAACTTCTATGTCCGGCTGCCGGGCCCATTTCATATCTTTGAGGGCAATGGTGCCCTGGGCGTTTCCCAGGCGAACCGTCACGGTTTTTTTAGCATCATCGACGGCAATCACAATCCCTTTGGCCATTGCGCCCGATTCCAAAGGTGTTTTATCGAACTCGGCCTGCAGTTTTTGCGAAAAGGATTCAAACTCCCCGGGGGTTATTTTTTCCAGAGGGCCTCGGTATCCCTGACGTTTATCCAGTGCGAGCAATCCTTTGCGGATTTCTTCCCTGGCAATCTTCTGCATATCCAGATTAACGGCTGTGTAGACTTGCAAGCCCTGGGTATAGAGCATATCCGTGCCGTATTTTTTTTCGAGATGGCGGCGAACATGCTCGGTATAGAATGGCACTTTCTCGATATACAGGTTGCGCCGGGGTTTGATATCGAGTTTGGTGTCAATGGCCTCGGTGGCCTGGATGTTGTTGATGTAAGACTCGGCCACCATTCGGTTCAACACGTAAATCTGGCGCTGTTTGGCCCGTGCCGGATGTCTGAACGGTGAATATTTGCTGGGGGCCTGGGGCAGGCCGGCCAGCATGGCGCATTCTGCAAGATTGAGATCTTTTACCGATTTGCCAAAATAATTCTCGGAAGCAGCCTGCACGCCGTAGGCTCCATGGCCCAGATAAATTTGGTTGAGGTACAGGTAAAGAATATCATCTTTCGAAAAAGCCTTATCGATCCGATACGCCAGGATGGCTTCCCTTAATTTCCGTCTATAGCTTCGCTCCGGACTCAGTAAAAATGATTTGGTGACTTGCTGGGTAATCGTGCTACCGCCCTGCACGATGGTTCCGGCTTCGAGATTTTTAATAAACGCCCTGACAATACTGATGAAATCAATCCCTTGATGTTTATAAAACCTTGAATCTTCAGCCGCCACAAAGGCATCGATCAAACGCAGCGGCATATCTTTCAAAGGGATGACGATCCGTCGTTCTTTAAAAAATTCAGCAATTTTACGGTCGTCATCGGCATAGACGGTTGTAATAATCGACGGGTTATAGTCAGCCAGAGAAGTTATCTGGGGTAGATCCTTGCTGATGGAATAATACAGGAATAATCCGGCCCCGGCGCCGCAGATTGCCAAAAATATTCCCAACAAAAAGGACCACAATAGAAGCGTTTTAAAGAAGCCTCTTTTTTTTCGCTGGGTACGATTTTTTTTAATTTCAGATTTGCTTTTTTGTTTAGCCATATTTTACTAAAAAGGATTTGACATTAAATTTCTAAATGGTTACACAAGAGGGTTTAAAAAAACTCTTGGCAGGACCCGATATCAACGGGATACTTGTCTGAGAAATTATAGTACATGATAGCGTTTTATAAGGACAAATTCAACACCATAATTAATCCGCCTGAGTGAAAAAGGACATCAAGTGCAGCGAGCATATCTTGGTTTCAAAACCTTAGGGGTCCATTCTGATGGTGGTCCGACGGATTAATTAATTTTCAGTGGAGTATTTAATGATTCAGCTTGATTTCAAAAAAACGGGTGGACTGATTCCCGCCATTGCCCAGGATTATGCAAGTGGAGAAATATTAATGCTGGCCTATATGAACCAGGAGGCCTTCGATGCCACCCTGGCCTCAGGCAATGCAACCTACTACAGTCGCAGCCGCCAAAAACTCTGGGTTAAAGGCGAAACTTCCGGCCATGTGCAGCGGGTAAAAGAAATCCGAACGGATTGTGATGACGATACCGTCCTGTTGAAAGTCGAACAGATCGGCGGGGCCGCCTGTCATACCGGGCATCGCAGTTGTTTTTACAAAAAAATTGAAGGCGGTTCCGTCCGAGTAGTCGGGGAACCCAAGTTTAACCCCAAGGAGGTATATAAATAAGTGGACACACAATTGAAAATGGGAATTCCGAAAGGAAGTTTGCAAAATGCAACGATCGCCTTGTTCAAGCGTTCAGGCTGGAATATTAATATCAATGGAAGAAGCTATTTTCCCGAAATAGATGATAATTCGATTGACTGTGCCATTTGCCGGGCCCAGGAGATGTCACGCTATGTGGAAAGCGGTACGTTGGATGCCGGACTCACCGGCAAAGACTGGATCGCGGAAAACGAGTCCGATGTTCACGTCGTGACGGATCTGGTTTATTCAAAAGTCAGCTCCCGGCCGGCCCGCTGGGTAGTCGCCGTCCCCTATGATTCACCGATCCAGAAACTGGAGGATTTGGCGGATAAAAAGATCGCCACCGAACTCACCGAATTCACACGGCGCTATTTTGCCGAACGTAAAATCGATGTCCAAGTGGAGTTTTCATGGGGTGCCACCGAGGCCAAGGTAGTATCCGGTCTGGCCGACGCCGTCGTGGAAGTGACGGAAACCGAAAGCACCATAAAAGCCCATGGTCTGCGGATTATACACGAATTGATGCAAACCAACACCCAGCTCATTGTCAACCATACGGCCTGGCAAAACCCGCAAAAAAGGAAAAAAGTCGAGCAGATTGCCTTGCTGCTACAGGGGGCGTTGCTGGGCGAGAAGATGGTCGGCGTCAAAATGAATGTCCCGCAGAGCCGAATGGAGAGGATTGTCGCCTTGCTCCCAAGCCTGAACGCCCCGACGGTGGCGTCTTTGTATCAAACAGACTGGTTTTCCGTCGAGGTCGTGGTCAGCGAAGAAACGGTCCGCGAGCTCATCCCGAAATTGCTCGAAAACGGGGCCGAGGGGATTATCGAGTACCCCCTCAATAAAGTCATCTAAAATTGCGGATTATTTGATCAGGCACAGCCATGGTATTATAGTGTCAGGCTTCGATCGGGGGTCGGGTTGCGGGTTGCGCGTTGCGGGGTGCGTGGGGCGCGGGGAGTGATGCAATCTGCGTGTCGCGGAGTGCGGAGTGCGCGGGACGATTATGAGGCATGCGTAGTAGGCCTGAGATAAAGAACCCGAAGCGGGTATTTCATCTCAATGCACGATCCGATACCTGTAACACGTAACATGCAACCCGAATCACGTAGCTCGCAACCCGTAACACGCAACTCGCAACCCGTAACACGCATCTCGTAACCCGTAACACGTAACTCGCAACCCGAAACCCATAACTCGCAACCCGAAACCCGTAACCCGTAACTCGTAACTCGTAACCCGTAACTCGCAACCCGTAACTCGCAACCCGTAACCCGTAACTCGTAACCCGTAACTCGGAAATTTTGCTGATGATCTCAAAAAGAACTGCGGAAATGACCTCCTTCATCGTCATGGATGTTCTCGAACGGGCCAATGAAATGGAGCGCGCCGGCCATCACATCATACACCTCGAAGTGGGTGAGCCGGATTTTGACGCACCGCCCTGCGTCAAGGAGGCGGCCTGCAGGGCGCTGGAAGACGGTCACACCCACTATACCCACAGCCTGGGAATGTATGAACTGAGAGAGAGGATCTGTGAATATTATTTGACAACCTATAAGGTATCCGTCGATCCGGAGCAGGTAATTGTAACATCCGGCTCTTCTCCGGCAATTTTCCTGGTGTTTTCGGCGCTGCTTGAAAAAGACGATGAAGTGATCGTTTCCGATCCCCACTATGCCTGCTATCCGAACTTTATCAGATTTGTTCAGGGACAGCCCATTGCGATCCCCGTTTACGAAGAAGACGGCTTTCAATACCGGCCGGAATTGATCCGGGAAAAAATAAACTCCAGGACCCGGGCAATTTTTATCAATTCTCCATCCAATCCCACCGGCAATCTGCTTTCGGAAAACCGCATGCGGGCGATCGCCAATTTGGCTCCGGCTGCGGATTCGCCCCACATCGTTTCCGACGAAATCTATCATGGACTGGTTTACGAAGGTCAGGAACACAGTATCCTGGAATTCACCGATCGGGCCTTTGTGTTCAACGGATTTTCGAAGCTTTTTGCCATGACCGGTTTGCGGCTGGGCTATGTTATCGCGCCCCAGGCGTTTATTCGTCCCATGCAAAAGCTGCAGCAGAACTTCTTTATATCGGCCAACGCCATGGTTCAAATGGCCGGCATCGCCGCCCTGAAAGAAGCCCGCGACGATGTGTTGCGCATGAAGGATATCTACAATAAACGCCGGCGGTTTATGATTGACCGCTTAAAAGAAATCGGTTTTGGCATCACCGTTGAGCCCACCGGCGCTTTTTACGTATTTGCCAATGCCAAGCACTTTGGGGCGGATTCCTATAAATTGGCTTTTGATATTCTGGAAAATGCCCGGGTCGGGGTCGCCCCCGGCATCGATTTTGGCCCCAATGGCGAAGGCTACCTCCGATTTTCCTATGCCAATTCACTGGAAAATATCGCGGAAGGGATGGATCGGCTTCAAAAGTACCTCAAAAAGCAAGCATAATGGACATAATACATTATTCAAACTTTTCGAATATCGAGTTTCGGCATAGAGCATAGTGCATGGCGCATGGGGACAACCCAAAGCTGGAATACCGCTCACCATCATTCGCTCTGCGCTATGCCCTTTGCGCTCTGCATTTTCATGCAATGCATCAACATATAAGGTTTCGTAGCCAATGCTCGACGCCGAGGTCCCACAAACATGAAAATAACGTCGGCTGAATTTGTCACCAGTGCGACCAAGCCGTCTCAATACCCGCCCGAGGGATGGCCTGAAATCGCTTTTGCCGGACGCTCCAATGTCGGCAAATCCAGCTTGATCAATGTTCTGGTCAATCGCAAACGCCTGGTGAAAACCAGCTCCACCCCCGGCCGGACCCAATTGGTTAATTTCTTCGACATCAATAAATATATAACTCTGGTCGATCTGCCTGGCTACGGATATGCCAAAGTTCCGGCATCCGTCAAAAAAAAATGGGGCCCCATGATCGAGACCTATCTTTCCGGGCGCGGCACATTAAAAGGGGTGGTGGTGATCCTGGATATTCGGCGCACGCCCCGGGAGGAAGAGCACAACCTGATTGCCTGGCTGGCGCACTATTCGATTCCCAGCATTCTGGTGCTGACCAAAGTCGATAAGCTGTCAAAAACCAAGCAGGCCAAACAACGTGCAACCGTGGCCCGAACGCTGGCAAGAGATGCCGCCGATCTAATCCTGTTTTCAGCCAAATCCCGCCATGGGCGGGAGGAGGTATGGCAGGCAATAAAAAAATTATTGAATCCCAACGCGGGCCATTCAGCTTGAAAATACCAATCTGCTCATAATTAGCTGCCGGATCATCCGACGAATGACTAAAATGCCAAAATTGCCTAAAATTAAGGAAACGCTTCAGGCTTCGCCTTCGGCTACGACCCGACAGGTCGCTCTATCTTTTTTTAAAAACGATAGAATACCTCAATTTTAGTTCATTTAAGTTCATTTTTTAAATTTAGATCATTGCTTCACTAATAATTACAGCTTATTGAATTAAATAAATTATTTCTTCACTATATGACAATACCGAACCAATCTTATGCAAGATATGACCGATGAATATAGTAACTTCAAATCCGGCTACGTCGCCATTGCCGGCACACCGAATGCCGGCAAATCCACCCTGCTCAACCGGATGCTTGGTGAAAAAATATCCATTACCTCCAAAAAGCCGCAGACGACCCGCAACCGCATTCTGGGTGTTCTGCATCGCAGCGAAGTTCAAATCGTTTTTTTCGATACACCCGGCGTTTTTGAAGCCCGGGATAAATTAAACGTTCGGATTGTCGATGCCGCTCTTTCGGCAGTGGGGGATGCCGATATCATCCTGGTTGTTGTCGATATCGCACATCCGGAACAAAATGCCGAACGCTTTTTAATAAAGCAGCTCCAAAAACAGACCAAACCGGTCATATTAGCCCTGAATAAAATAGATTTAATCGATAAATCCCGTGTGCTGGAAAACATCGATAAATGGTCTAGAGAATTTGAATTTAGAGAGATCGTCCCGATTTCAGCCCGCCATGGAATTCAAATCGAGGAACTGATTGCAGCCATGGCCGGCCAACTGTCCCTCGGGCCGCCTTACTTCCCCGCCGAGACCCTGACCGATGCAACCGAGCGTTTTATTGCCGCAGAATTGATCCGCGAGCAGGTATTCCGTCAGACCGGTGAGGAAGTCCCCTATGCCACGGCCGTTACCATTGACGTTTTCAAAGAAAAAAAACAAGGGCGCCTGGCAAGCATCGAGGCGACCATCCATCTGGAGCGCGACTCGCAGAAAGGCATGATCATCGGCAAAAAAGGCAGCAAGCTGAAGCTGATCGGCACCCGATCCCGCGAACAGATCGAGCAAATGCTGGGCTGCAAGGTATATTTGAAGCTCTTCGTCCGCGTCCAGAAAAACTGGCGCAAGGACACCCGGGCGATTCGGAAGTTCGGCTACTAATACTTCATTTTGGACTTGGAATTGCGGATCCGGGATTTGGGATTGCGGATTGCGGATTGCGGATTATATCGCCGGTCCTCAGGCAATGATATTGTTCGGCTGATACCCTTTCTCATGCTTGATCAGCCATTTTTTGCGCCAAAGACCGCCGCCGTATCCGGTCAGACTTCCGTCGCTTCCCACAACCCGGTGGCAGGGGATGATGATGGCAATGGGGTTTTTGCCGTTGGCATTCCCCACCGCCCGACAGGCTTTGGGTTTGCCGATGATACTGGCGATCTCCCCATAAGAAACGACCGCGCCATAGGGTATTTTGCCAAGCTGCTGCCATATCATTCTTTGAAAGACGGTTCCTTGAGGCTCGAGCTTCAATAAAAACTCTTTTCTTTTCCCGTTAAAATACTCATCGATTTGCCTGAGGCAGGTTTTTATACAAAAAGGCAGATCGGCATCCCCCGGCAGCATTTCCTCTACAAAGTCCACGGACAAAATACTGTCCATCACTCCGCAGATTTCCATGGGCCCGATGGGCGATTTGTAATAGGCTTTATAGATTTTCATTTGGAACCTTGATAACTGCACCAGTTTGAAGAAGTATTGTGATCACAACTCCGCCTCTGCCGGACTAACGTGAATATCGGAAAGAAATCGAGCTGATAGGAATTTATAGGATGATAGGGCCCTAGATTTCAAGCACCAATTGTAACAAATTTAGGAATTGAGGAATTAATCCCTAAATCCCTCAATTCCTGAATCCCTGAATCCCCGAATCCCTGAATTCCTCAATCCCTAAATCCCTCAATCCCTCAATCCCTCAATCCCTCAATTCCTGAATCCCTCAATCCTGTACATATTTTTTTACAGTTCTGCGGTCTATCTTCAGACGACGTGCAGTTTCAACATAGGACCCAACATTGGTATAGACGTGGCGGCAGTATAAGCGGCAGAGCTCTTCTAAGCTCAGGGTCCCCTCCCGCATGGCCGCCGGCTGCAACGCCGCCTGCCACGTCCCCTGGTCATCGGCCGGATGGTATTCCTGCCGGATCATGACATTGCGAACACACTGCTCAAGCTCGCGAATATTGCCGGGCCAAGGATAATCGATGCCCAATTTGTTCTGAATCCAGGACAACACCTCGCCGGCAACCGCTTCTCCTTCCGGGCCGGCAACTTTTTGGGAAATGTAGGCGACCAGATCACCTAGAACTTCCGGGGCCTCTGAGATTTGCTGGTGAAAAGACGGTGTCGTGATGATGTCCGAGCACAGGCGGTAATAAAAATCTTCCCGGAAATCACCGGTTTCCATGGCATGATGGATATCACGATGGGTGGCCGCCACAATTTTGCCGCGAAACAGCGAATCCGTTGTCGTTCCCAGGCGCTGAAAAGTCCGGGTCTGAATCACTCTGAGCAATTTCACCTGAACCAGGGGGTCCAATTCTCCGATTTCATCCAAAAAAACGGTACCCTCGGGCGGACAAACCTCCAGCCAGCCCTGGCGATCTTCTAAAGCACCGGTATAGGCCCCGCGCCGATGGCCGAATAATTCCGATTCGACCAGGGTTGAGGGTAACGCCGAAAGATTGATGGGGAAAAAAGTTTCAGAAAAATCTTTCTCGAATCTCAGTAATCTGGGTCTGAAAGGAATGTAGCGTGAGAGCCCGATCGCCCGTGCGACAAGCTCTTTGCCCGATCCTGTGGGCCCGATAATCAAAGTGGAAAAATCGCCCATCCGCTGATAGAAAGCCCGACGGTAGCGGCGCATGTCATGGGTGAAGATGGAATTCCACACCATTCCCCTCAATTTGGCTGCCACAGTCGAACGCCCGATAATGGCCCTGAAAATATAATAAAAGGCCCGGCGCACCTGAAAGAAGCAGGCAAATATGTGAGCCGCTTCCTTTTGAGACGGCAGACCGGCAAAAGGGAGTTTAAAAAAGTGCCGCCAATAGTGGCCGAATTCTTTGAAATACTCGTAAGTCTGTTCTTTTTGAGGCGCGATGATGCTGTTTTTAAATCTCTGGGCATAGTGGTAATACAGCAGAAACAAGACGGTATCTTCATAAAGTTGAAGTTCTTGCCGGTCGGCCGCCGCGCCTTTTTTCAATCGTTGCTGAATCCCCGCAACGATGGCATAGGCACGTGCTGCAATTTTGCGGGTGTTGATTTGATGGGTCTCCGGGTCGTCTCCCAGCAGATTCCAATTAGCCTGTGATTCATCAAAATCGGAGCCCAATGCCTGCCGTTCATAATCAATACGCTCGGCCAGAAATGGATTGGCGTAGCTGACTGCGGCCACACATTCCAGAAATCGATAATCTTCAACATTTAAAATTGCCATAGCAAAGGTGTTATGTACAATTTATGTATATTTATATAATTTATTAATTATATTATAAATAATTTCCAGAAAATGATAAATTTGTTCGAATTGATCCATTAATTGATAAAACCATATAATATTATTAAATAAAAACCTATACTTTCTATGTCATACAATATACTTGAAAAGATCATTCAAAATCAATCTCAAATTTCTCCTCTGTTGTGAAAAAATTGATATTATGCATAATATCAATATTTTATCAGTATAAATATTTTAATGCTTTGTTGTGGCACAGGTGTTGCTCTTCTTGAGATTGGAGTTCAAAATTTATCAGGAGGTGCAATATGAAAAGACTCATTTTTAGCTTCATGCTATTCGTCACCCTGGGAATGGCCGCTGGGACAAGTCAGGCGGCCGGTATTTTGACGCCGACCGGATCCAAATATAAACCCGTCGAGATCCGGGACCACCACGTAAATGTTGTCATCAACAATGGATTTGCCATGACGGAAGTCCATCAAACCTTTTACAATCCCAATGCTGATAATCTTGAAGCCGTCTATAGTTTTCCACTGCCCAAAAGTGCCAGCCTTTCGGAGGTGACTATCTACGCCGGCGAAAGAGAAATTAACGGAGAAGTACTGGAAAAGCAAAAAGCCCGGCAAATTTATCAAGACGAAAAAAGCCGCGGCAATGATACCGGCCTGGCAGAAAAAAACGAATTCTACACGTTCGATTTTAAAGTCTACCCGGTCCCCGCCCGTGATGAAACTAAAATTCGATTTCTGTATTACCAGCCCCTGAAAATCGAAAACGGAATCGGCCGCTACCTCTACCCCCTCGAAGACGGTGGCACGGATGAGGCCGGTATGAGCTTTTGGACCAACAATGCCAGAGTTGAAAACACATTCACCATGAACTTGGAACTAAAATCCGCCTATCAGGTGCAGGATGTGCGGACCCCCGGATTTGAGGCCGCCGCCCAAATCGACCGGTTGACCGAGGGTCACCTAAAGCTGGATATGCAACTCAGTGACTTCACTTTAAACCGTGATTTCATATTTTACTACCGCCTGGAAAACGGGCTTCCCGGCCGCATCGAAGTGCTGCCGTATCGTGCCGATTCGTCTGAAGACGGCACCTTCATGATGGTAATCACGCCGGGCGTGGACTTAAAACCCCTGGCCAATGGAGCTGACTATTGTTTTGTGCTGGATGTCTCCGGTAGTATGCAATCAAAATTGCACACCCTTAAAAAAGGTGTCATGAATTCCATTGAAAAGCTCCAGGTGGGCGACCGCTATCGATTTATCGCATTTTCCAGCCAGGCCGGTGAGGACAAAACCTATGTCTCGGATTTCAAATTCCCGGATTTAGATACGGACAACCCGGAATTGGAAAGGCTGTGGGCCCTGGCCACTATCGAAAAATTAGAAGCCCACGCCAGAATCGGCCAGATACCGCCGGCGGAATCTGAAACCGCCATTAAAGATCTTGGCCTTAGCTATCAGATCGTCACGGACTATACCTCAATGGTGGTTCTATCGGATAGTGCCTTTGCCGATCGTGGAATCCAGCGCCTCAACCAGCAGAGAACTGCTCGCGAACACCAGGCCCGGGCGATCCGATCGCAACAACCGGTGAAGAGTCACCGGGTTGATGATAAAAAACCGGCCTTCAAGTTTAAGGCGCCGAGTCTTGGCGGCGGTGGCGGTGCCATCGACCCGCTGGGCGGCGGTTTGACCCTCTTGTTTTCAACCATCGCCGCCGTTCGGCTTCTAATTCGAAAGAGGAAATAGACCGTCCTTGACGGGTTCAAGGTTCAGGGTTCCAGGTTCCGGGTTATTGGGACCTGGGATCCTGAATTTCAGAAAATCGGTATCTTGTTATGAAATCACGTCCTCGAAATCTTTTAAACCGCACACCATACCTTTCGCTGCTTCTGACTGCGATCGCCGTGTTCATTCATATGTTTCATCCCATCCGGCCCCACCTGCTTTACACCAGAACCGCCCTGGCCGAGGGCGAATTCTGGCGCCTGCTTGCCTGCCACTGGGTACACCTGAATTCGGATCACCTGCTGTGGTCGGCACTGACATTTTTCGTTCTGGGATCTTTTTGCGAAATCATGGACCGCAAAAGGTGTATTATGGCCCTTGGAATTTCCGCCATCTGTACACCAATCGCAATTTGGCTTATCACGCCAAACCTTCAGGCGTATGGCGGGCTCTCCGGGCTGGATTGTTCGTTTTATGCATTGTTGACCGTTTTATTCATCAAACGTGAATGGCGGTTGCAAAAATGGGGATGGGTCGTCTTTTATACACTCGCGCTGGTCCTGCTGCCGGTCAAAATAATCTATGAAATGTCCAGCGGGTTAACCGTTTTTGTCAACTCCAGCCTCACCGCTATGGTCCCGGTACCGCTGGCGCATCTGGTGGGAGGTGCGGCCGGAATCGCGGTCGGTATCTCGCCGAGGTTTCCAACTTTTTACCGCTTTAGACTTGCAAATATCCGATTCTCCATGTAAATAAGCTAAAGGCTGATAATCATCCATAACCTTAAGTTATCGATAATAATGAGTTACGGCCCGCCACGGTCAGTTTTCAGAGGCGGATTAATTCGTGCATATATACCTGCGACTCCCGCAAATGCAATAAGGAGGGATGATAATCCATGAACAACGCGAAACCGGCAATCATTGGACTGGCCGTCGCCCTGGCCGCAGTAATCGGCTATGCAGTCTATCTTCATCAAGGTCCTGTGAAAAATATCACCACCGAAAATCAGAGACTGTTGTCCGAAATTGATCAATTGAAGACGGCCTCCGAGAAACTAAGCTCCACTCACAAGGCGAAACTCGACAGCGGGACCGAACGTGAAAAAGAATTGGTATCGAATGCTGCCGCCTTGGAAGAAACCATTGCAAAAATCTCCGAAGAAAAAAGATTGGTCGAGCTTGACCTGGAAAAAATGGTTTTGCAGGCCAGACGAGAAAAGGAACGTATCGAAGCGGAGCTTCAATCAATAGTCGGCGGCTTGGAAAATCAGCTGATGCAAAATCAGCAGGAATTAAAGGTGTCCCACCAGGAAGCACAGCAGCTAAAAGCCGACCTGGAAAAGATTAAAGCCGATCATCATAGCGAACTAGCCGACAAAATTAAGTTTACTGAGGAGCTGCAACGAAAAAGCGGTGAGCTGGAAGAGGTTGTCTCAAGAGCCAGAAAAGAAAACGAGGCGCTCGAGGCCAATCTGCGGCTGACCATAAAGAGTTTGGAAGGCCAGCTGGCGGAGCGCTCCCGGGAGCTGGAGTCATCCCGCAACGAAACCCGGCAGCTGAAAGCGGCGTCGGATGATGCCGCGGCAGCATACAAAGCCGAGCTTGCCGAAAAGGTTCAACTCGTCGAAGATCTTCAAAGAAAAAGCAGAGAGCTGGAAGAGATGCTTTCCCGGCTCAAAAAAGAAACGGATGTCCTGGCTGCCGACCTGCAGTCCACGGTGACCGGTCTGGAAAATCAGTTGGCTCAGTGGGATAGTGAGCTGCAAACCTCCCGCAAAGAGGTGCAAAAGCTGCGCGACACGATTGCAGCCCTGGAAGCCGGCAATCAGGCTCTCAACCAAAAAAATGAAACCATGAATCGGCAATTGCTGGCATCTGAAAACCAAGTCGTTGGGCTGCAAAAAAAGATAGAGGAACATCAAGCGCAAATCTTACAGGTGGGCCAAACAGATAAAACACGGGTGGAGCAGATGGCTTTGCTGGAAGCCGAACGCGATCAGCTGCAACAAAAAAATAGTGATCTGAATACTCAGCTGGCCGCAGCCCAAGCCCGAATTGGGAAAATCTCCGATGACTCGGCCGCCAAAGACCAAAAAATAACTAAAATGGAAGTCGAGCATCAACAATTGATCAATCGCGTTGCTGCACTCGACATAGGAAAGGTAGAGCTGGCCCGGCTAAAAGATGCCTTAAAAAATCAGCTTGGCATGACCCAGAGTCAGATCGAATCGCTGTCCATGGAGACGACTGCCAAGGAAGAACAGTTAAGGACCAAAGAAGAACAGCTAAAATCGATGGAAAAAGCCTATCAAGAGCTTTCCAAGCAGTTTGAGCAGCAAATTACGGAAAAAGAAATAAAGATCAGCAACCTTGAAAACAAACTGAAGATACAGTTAATGGACAAAATTCTGTTTGCCTCGGGCAAGGCCGATATTACCCCGGATGGCGACCGGGTATTGAAAAGCCTGGCGACCGAGCTGCAAAAAATGAACGGATTCGAGATCTCCGTGGCCGGCCATACCGACAACAAACTCCTTCGCCCCAAATTACAGAAGGTTTTCAATGACAATCTGGGTCTGTCGGTTGCGCGGGCATCCGCCGTTTCACGCAAGCTGCGGCAGATGGGTGTCAGTCCCGCCAACCTGTCGGCCACCGGCTATTCCATGTATCGGCCCGTGGCAAGCAATGATACCAGGGAAGGACGGCAGCAAAACCGCCGGGTTGAAATCATGTTGGAGCCTCTGCGGTAAGCATTGGAATTCTTCGTAACGATTTTTAAGATTTCTTTCAGCCGATGGATAGTTTACCGGCCCGAGTATGGATGGGAAAAAGCAAAAATCCTGCCAGTGGACGCAAACAGGACACTTCTTATCGATTAATGATTTCGTGAGGATATGAGGCTGGTTTAGATTTTAGAGTTGTTTAATGTCCTTTAAATTATATCTCGCACCGCTGCGGGGCATTACAGATTATATCTACCGCAATACCTTTGCCCGATATTTTAACGGATTCGATGCAGCGGTAACCCCGTTCATACCAACTTTGAAGGCGATCCGCGCCAAGCCTTCCCATCTCAAGGATGTCCTGCCCGAGAACAATTCGGCCATGCCCATCGTCCCCCAGATCATCGGCAACAACCATGAAAATTTTATCCCGCTTGCCGCTCAGTTGTCTGATTTGGGCTATGAAACGGTCAATTGGAACCTGGGCTGTCCGTTTCCCATGGTCGCTAAGAAACAGCGCGGATCCGGGCTGCTGCCATATCCGGATAAGATCGAGCATTTTTTGGAAAAAACGGTCCCCGCCATCCCCAACCGGCTGTCGATAAAAATCCGCCTGGGTCGCAAGACGTCCGCTGAGTTGGATCGGCTCATTCCGATTTTCAACCGCTATCCATTGCAGGAGATAATCGTTCACCCCCGAACCGGGATACAGATGTACGATGGGAAACCGGACCTGGATGCCTTTGAGAAATGCCTTTCGATGGCCCATCATCGAGTGGTCTATAACGGCGATATCACTGACTTGAAGAGTTTCACCGACCTCTCGCACCGCTTTAAAGCCACGGATGCCTGGATGATCGGCCGCGGTGCCATCGTCAATCCTTTTTTGCCGGCGATCATTAAAAACGGCCGGGACAATTTCAACAACCAGGTTGTAACCTTCAAAACATTTTATGAAGAGTTGTTTGAAGCATATCAGAAGGTTTTTTCGGGTCCCGGCCATCTGCTGGAGCGGATGAAAGGTTTCTGGACCTATTTTTCCCAGGCATTTAAAGACGGCCGCAAAATCCGTAAAAAAATTCATCGCACCCTCAAGCTTCCACGTTATTTGGAGATTGTGGAACGGTTTTTTGAAGAGGATGCGGAGTGGATTAAATGAGTTGACTAGTTTATTGAGTTGGTTGAGTTTATTGTGTTTATTAGGATAGTTGAATCGAAAGAGGTGTCGTATCTTAGTTGTAAATATTTTGCCTTTTATGTTCCCCCGGATTAATAATTAAGCCACGATTTTTTTATCTAATTTTCGCGTTTTGGCCCTTTCGTGCTTTCGTGATAAATCTGCTTTTTTCTCAGTCTTCGCTGAGCCGGGTTAGGCTTTGAAATCTTAATTGATTTCAGTCATGTATTCCTTCGGTGTTAAGACTTTGCCGGTGTATTTTTCTTTAAAGTGCTCTTTGTCCCAGGTAACCATGGTCGAAATAAATGAAAGGTATTTATCGGCAACAGTCATCATCAGCGCATCACCTAAGGAAGATTTCTTGCAAAAAAAGTCAAATAAGCGATTGATCGCTATGCTGGGAAATACGCTTTGAAGATCCGGTTCAGGTAAGACAGTAATTTTGTATTTATCGTGAAAGTATGACCATAGATCTAGCAATTGATCCCGGTTGAGGTTAAAGGAAAGAATTCCGCAAAGCTCCAATAAATTTACGATGGTGGTAAAACCATTGCCACTTTGAGCAACAGAAGAAAGAAACGATTTATTCCTCTTAAAGTGGCGGTCTCTTTTATACCGAAGGTCAATAACGAATACATTCGTATCGACTAAAACTAGCTCCTGTTTCGTACCCATCCGGTTGCCTCCCGCCAATTCTTAAATTCAGGATTGGTGTTGTTGAGCGAGGATTCGATTCTTTCCCAAGCCTTTGCAGATTCGTTAACCGTATTTAGCTCTCTATTATCATTTTTAGAGGTTGGCTCAATAACAGCAAGGGGTTTGCCCCGATAAGTCAACGTAAGCCGTTCACCGGATTTGATTCGGCGGATAACTTCTCCTGTTTTTTGTTTTAATTGCTTGGCTGTTATAGTTCCCATAATCAACACCTCTAAGTAGACACTTTATTAATAAGTATCTACTTTAATTTGAATTGTCAATTTATTTTCCCAACTTCGGATATTTGTTGCCAATGTTAATGTCAATATAAGTTCAACGTCAATTCATGAATCTAAGATTGTCAATTCTCGCGGTTGACATAGCTGAAAATTTATAAATTCTTAATAGTTAGCATATATTTGCTGAATAAATACCTTGACAAAAAATAGCACTATGTGGTACATCGCGGGCAGTCGGCAAGGACTTGCTGTGTTGCTTGATCTTATTTTCCCCATTTCTGATCAGTATTTTCATTTGGTTTCATCACCGACATCTCAGTGAATTTCGTACCGAATCTAAAAGTTCGACGACCAATCAATTGCATCTCTTTAGATATCGCTGCATCGGTTTCATGCAGTCCAGAGAATTCGCAAGGTTTAGCCTAAAAGTCGGGGGCAAAGACACAATCGCTACTAAAAAATAGAGACGGAGAACTGATAATGCTCCATAGACCTCGCACCATATCAGAGCGTCTCGCCGAAGTTGCAAAAAATACTTTTGTGGGAAGTTGAAACGAAAAATCGGAGAGTTGGCTCCCCGGTTAATTTATAATATCTTCCCAAATAGGGATTTAGTCTTTTAAAAAGCAGCTGGCCACGAATTGACACGAATAATCACGAATTATTGTCATTATCTTAACTTTGAGTTTTCAGCTATCGGCTTTGAGCTCTGCCCGGAGGACAGCGATGAAATGTCCAAAATGCCAATTTGATAATCCGGAAGCAATGAAGTTTTGTGGTGAATGCGGCGCTAAATTAGAAATAATTTGCTCAAAATGTAATTTTTTAAATCCACCTCAATTCAAATATTGCGGCGAATGTGGACACAATTTAGCTCCACTTCAAAAGGCCCCGCCAATTGACTACGCTCAGCCCGAATCTTATACCCCAAAGTTTCTGGCTGACAAGATTCTGACCACCCGCAGTTCCATCGAGGGTGAACGCAAGCTGGTGACGGTGCTTTTTGCCGATGTGGCCGGCTACACCTCACTATCGGAAAATCTCGATCCCGAAGAAGTTCATCGAATAATGGACGGCTGTTTCAAGATCCTGATGGAGGAAATCCACAAATATGAAGGTACGATCAACCAGTTCACCGGAGATGGCATAATGGCTCTTTTCGGGGCCCCCGTGGCCCACGAGGACCATGCCCAAAGAGCTTGTTTTGCGGCATTGACGATTCAGAAAGGCATTGGAGTGTACGGCCAAAAAATAAAGAATGACTTCGGCGTCGATTTCAAGATGCGCCTCGGACTTAATTCCGGTCCGGTCATTGTGGGATCTATCGGGGATGACCTGCGCATGGATTATACCGCAGTTGGCGACACCACCAATTTGGCCTCTAGGATCGAGAACATTGCCAGGCCCGGCACAATCCTGGTATCCAGCCACACCCATAAGCTGGCCAAAGATTTCTTCGAATTCAAGTCAGTTGGAAAAGTTGAGGTGAAAGGAAAAGCGGAATTGCAGGAGGCTTTTGAACTCATCAAAATCGGCAGAGCCAGGTCCCGCATAGAAGCTTCAGTGGCTAAAGGTCTGACTCATTTTGTCGGCCGTAAAAAATCAATGGCCGCTCTGATGGGGGTGTATGAGAAAACGCAATCAGGTTCAGGTCAGATCGTGGGAGTCGTGGGTGATGCGGGTGTCGGGAAATCAAGACTAATGCTCGAATTTAAAAACCAACTGCTCCAGGACGATATCATCTGTCTCGAAGGTAGATGCCTTCATTTCGGCAGCGCCATGGCCTACATGCCAATATTGGATATTTTGCGATCTTACTTTGAGATTAAAGAAGGTGATCAGGAGGATCGGATCAAAAAGAATATGGAGGAAAAGCTCCGCCGGCTTGATAGGAATCTTCTAGGCGTTCTGCCACCTCTTCATGAACTCTTATCTCTCGAGGTTAAAGATGATACTTATCAGAAACTCGAGCCCATGCAAAAAAGAGAGAAGACTTTCGAAGCGATCAGGAATCTGCTAGTTCGCGAGAGTCAGAATAGATCCATTTTCCTAATCGTCGAAGATCTACATTGGATCGACAAGACCTCCGAGGAGTTTGTAGGCTATCTAATCGAATGGCTTGCCAATTCCCGAATCCTGTTGATTCTGCTTTATCGGCCGGAATACACCCATCCCTGGGGAAGCAAATCCAATTACAACAGAATCGGCCTGAATCACCTCAGCTCAAAATCCAGCACAGAACTGATACAGGCGATCCTCCGGGAGGGCGATCCGGTGCCGGAGCCAAGAGAACTGATCCTGCAACGGGCGGCCGGAAATCCGCTTTATATGGAAGAGTTCACGCATACGCTGCTGGAAAACGGTTCCATTGTCTGCAGGAACCATAAGTGTGAGCTTATTAAAAAAGCTTCAGAAATCCAGGTACCGGATACCGTCCAAGGAATTATCGCCGCCCGCATGGATCGTCTGGAGGACAACCTCAAACGGACCATGCAGGTCGCATCCGTGATCGGGAGGGACTTTGCCTTTCGAGTTCTCGAGACTATTTCGGAGATGAGGGAGGAACTCAATTCCTGCCTCCTCAAACTCCAGGGATTGGAGTTTATTTATGAGAAAAGCCTGTTTCCGGAACTAGAATATGTGTTTAAACACGCCCTGACCCAGGAGGTGGCATACAACAGTCTGCTTCAAAAGCGGAGAATAAGGATTCACGAAAATATCGGGATCGCCATCGAAGCGCTTTGGCCGCATAGATTGAAAGAATTCTATGAGATGCTGGCCTATCATTATTCCAAAGGCGAGAATTATGAAAAGGCTTACCAATATCTGAAACTCTCCGGCAACAAAGCAGCCGGAAATTATTCCAACCAGGAAGCCTTAAGTTTCTATAAGGAAGCGATGGTGTTGCTGGCCAAGATGGCTGCAACACGGGAAAATAAAACGGCACAAATCGAGGTTAACCTTTTAGCAGCCATTACCATGTTTGTTTTGAATTTTCCAGACGGGTCTCTTGAAGTCCTTCGGGAAGGGGAGAAACTCTCAAATGAAATTGGGGATGAAAAAAGCCTATCACACTTCTTGAGCCTAATCGGTCAATATTATGGATTCAAAGGTGGGGATCTCCTTCTGGGAATAAAATATTCAGAGGATTCCTTTAAAGCGGCAGAAAAAATAGATGATGTTGACTTAATGATTCCGATTGGAATTGATCTATGTATCCTATACTGGCGGACAGGAGAATTCTTTAAATTAATTCAACTGGCCTCAAAATTATTTACTTTGTTTGATAAAACGCAAAAACAAGCAGAATCCTTTAAAAGACCGTACAATGTGTACTCCATGCTCATTGCATATTATGCACAATCCATTGGGATGCTGGGAGATTTTGAAAAAGGATCAGTATTGATAGAGAAGGGACTTAGCGTTGCGCGTGGGCTCAATGATTTAAATGCATTAGCCTTATTAGAAAGCCACTACGGCACAATGCTAACATTTAAAGGAGATGCAAAAAACGCCGTAGCTCATTTTCAAAATTGTATTAGATACTGTGAAGATGGACAATTCGTTGTTCTATCAGGGATAGCTTCGGTCAATTTAGGGTGGGCCTACTGTCTCATTGGGAAATTCAATGCCGCCCTGCAGCATATAGAAAACGGGTTTAAGATTCAGATTGACTCGGGCGCAAATTTTCATTTGTGTTATTTTTACAGGCAATTAAGCCTGGTTCATTTGGAATCCGGCAATCTGAAAAATGCTCAACTGCGTGCCGAAGAAGCCCTGAAATTATCCCAAAGAAACTATGAAAAATGGGATGAAGGTTTAGCATGGATTTTATTGGGAAGAATATATGCACAAGGGGCTGAAACATTAGTTGAGAAAGCGGAAAAATGTATTTTGCAGGGTATTAAAATTCTGGAAGAAATGATGTTAAAACCCCTCTACGCCTCTGGATACTGCTACCTTGGGCAGTTTTATGCCAATACAGGTCATCGAGATAAAGCTCTCGAAAATCTTGAAAAATCCGGGAGGATGTTCCGCGAGATGGGCATGGATTATTGGGATGCCAAAACAAAGGAGCTTCTGGAGAGACTTCAAACTTCATAAAGCACTTATGATTCAAATTTGAGAGGGGAGGTTTAATATGGCAACAGAAGAAAACAAAGCCATCGTTCGGCGTTTCGTTGAAGAAGTTCAAAACCGCCAAAACCTTGGTGCCTTGAATGAGTTATTCAGCCCGGACTTTGTCGACCACAGCGGCATTTCGACTTTACCCCCTACGCTAGACGGCACAAAACAATTCTTTACCAAATTGTTTACCGCCTTTCCCGACATAAGTGCTACCATCCACGACCAAGTAGCGGACGGAGATAAAGTGGTGACACGCAAGACGTTTCAAGGCACGCACCAGGGTGAGTATATGGGCATACCACCTACGGGCAAACACGTTGTGGTCGATGTGATTGATATTTTTCGTATTTTAGGCGGTAAGATCACTGATCATTGGGCCGTCGCGGACATGTTGGGTTTGATGCAGCAGCTGGGCGTGGTCCCGCCTCCGGCTCAACCTGATGAATAACCTTTCAGCCATCTTTCTTTTGCATAAAATGTGGTTCGTCGATGAAACGGGAATAACTTGCCAAAATGTGGTTCAACACATCATAGCGATGTTGGGAAATTTTCAAACGGTTTTGTCTGAAAAGAAAGATACAATATTTTGCTTTTAGCTTTCAGCTATCAGCATTGAGCTCTACTTGGAATGCAGCCATGAATTGCCCAAAATGCCAACATGAAAATCCTGAAGAAGCCAGATTTTGCAATGGGTGTGGCCATAAATTGGAACTCGCCTGCCCGGAATGCGGCAAGATGAATCCGCCGGGCAGCAGGTTTTGTAATGGATGCGGCCATAAATTATTTCCGCCTTCACCGGAACCCATCCCTGCGGTCCCCTCTTTTGACGAGAAACTAGATAAAATTCAACGCTATCTTCCCCGGGGGCTTACCGAGAAAATTCTGGCCCAAAAGGAAAAGATCGAAGGTGAGCGTAAGCAGGTTACGGTGTTGTTCTGTGATATGGAGGGTTTTAGTGCACTATCGGAAAAACTTGGCCCTGAAGAAGCATTTACCACTATGGATCAAGTTTACGAGATTCTCATCCACAAAGTCCACGATTATGAGGGCACGGTCAACGAGATGACCGGTGACGGTATAGTGGCCTTGTTTGGAGCCCCCATTGCAATGGAGGATGCCCCCCAGCGCGCCATCCGTTCAGGCCTTGCGATTCACCGGGAGATGGCGAGATTCAGCGACAAAATGATACAAGAAAATCAATCCATCCCACCTGTTAAAATGAGGATCGGCATCCACACCGGTCCTGTTGTCGTTGGAACCCTTGGCAATAACCTGCGGGTCGAGTTCAAGGCGGTGGGGGATACGGTAAATTTGGCCACCAGGATGGAGGGGCTGGCAGAGCCGGGGACAACTTATGTAACGGGGGAGACCTATCGTATCACCGAGGGTCTCTTCAGATTTGAGGCTTTGGGTAAAAGGGAGATCAAGGGTAAAGAGCAACCGATCCATGTCTATCGAGTGATCGCACCCAGCACAAGAAGGACGAGGTTTGACGTCAGCGCCGAGCGCGGCCTCACCTCCTTTGTAGGAAGAGAGCGAGAACTAGAGCTTCTGCTGGATGGTTTTGAGCGCTGCAAGGAAGGCCCGGGGGCAGGCGTTCAGCGTTGTGGCCGAGGCCGGCGTGGGTAAATCCCGCTTGTTATATGAGTTCAGGAAGGCCGTGGCCAATGAGGATGTTACCTTTTTGGAGGGCAAGTGCCTTTCATACAGTCGAGGAGTGGCCTACCATCCGGTTATCGATGTTCTGAAATCAAATTTTGATATCAGGGAGGAAGATGGAGACGTCGAGATCGGTCAGAAAGTAAACAAGGGCATCGAAATACTGAAGGTTGATGAAGCATCGACAATCCCCTACCTTTTGGACCTTTTGACGGTCAAAGACAGTGGAATCGATCGGATACCCGCTAGCCCTGAGATGAGACAAAAACGAATCATTGATGCTTTGACTCGAATTGTCCTGACGGGTTCGGAAATCCGACCCCTGATTATGGCCATCGAGGATCCTCACTGGATAGATACAAGCTCAGAAGCATCCCTGAAGCATCTATTAGAGAGTATATCCGGGTCAAGGGTTTTCCTGATATTTACTTATCGGCCGGAATTTGTGCATACCTGGGGGGGAAGATCTTATCACAGTCAGTTAAATTTGAACCGGCTTTCCAACCGGCAAAGCCTTATTATGGTTTCTCATCTTATGGGCGCAAATGAGCTTGATCATGCCCTTGAAGCGTTGATCCTGGGTAAGACTGAAGGTGTGCCCTTTTTCATCGAGGAGTTTTTAAAATCCTTTAAGAACCTACAGATCATTGAGATAAAAGATAACCAATATCATTTAGCCGGAGGCATCGACGAACTGACCATTCCTACAACCATCCAGGATGTGATCATGGCCCGGGTTGATTCCCTGCCCGAGAAAGCCAAAGAAGTTCTTCAGAGGGGCTCCGTTATCGAGAGGGAGTTTAGCCATAAGCTTATAAAAAGAGTAATGGCTTTACCGGAGCAGGAATTATTTGCCCATCTTTCTATCTTAAAGGATTCTGAGCTGCTCTATGAGCGGGGGATCTATCCTGAGTCCACCTATATCTTCAAGCATGCCTTGACCCGCGAGGTGGTCTATGACTCGATCTTAGCCAAAATAAAAAAACGACTTCATAAGGAAATCGGCCAAGTCATTGAAGAGATCAGCATTGGAAAACTTGAAGAATTCTACGAAAAGCTAACCCATCATTATGACCTTGGAGAGAATTGGGGCAAAGCCGTTAAATATCAGGTTAAAGCCGGGATGAAGGCCCGGAAGAACTTTGCTTTTCAGACTGCTCTGAATTATTTCAATCGCGCCAAGCAAATCCTCGATAAACATGCACCCGATGTGACCTGGCGGGTTCGATACAATCTTTCCCTTGCGAGCGGGCAGATTCTGGGCGAAATGGGACAATGGCCATTGGCTTTCCAGAAAACACAAAATGCTGTGAAAATCGCTCGTCGTGAGGGATCGCGCCAGCAGAAGGTAGAGGCCCAATTTGCCAGCGCTTTTTCCGCGTTTTGGGCCCAGCTCATTGATGATTTAAATGCGGGATTGGCCGAGCTAGAACCCTTCGTAGCAGATGACCCGGAATCACTGATGGGGGCTGCGGCTCTTCAAACCATGGTCAAATTTATCTCGGATGATATTCCATCGGCGCTGGCCGGAGAAAAAAAAGTAGATGAACTGATCCGTCTTGTTCCAAACTCTCCGTTTCTGACACCGGCTTCGATGTGGAGGAGCTTTTACCATTGTTGGAGAGGCGATTTCCGGAAATGTTCGGAAATTCTGGAACCCACACTCCCACGGATGAAAGAAGAGGCTCCAGCGACCGTATACTTGCAATCGTTATTCTTTTACGGTCTGGCCATGGGCGAACAGGGGCACTACCAAACGGCGATTGAAATATTGGAAGCGGGACGACGACACGGTCTGAAAGCCGGTGAGCAATACACCACTCCAAAGGTAACCAACTCTCTTGGCTGGATCTATCACGAACTCTGCTGTTTCGACAAGGCCATCGAGTACAACGATCTGGCATTGGATTCCATCAAGGATTTATTGGGCCCGGAAACCTCTAATCTGTTCGAAATCGAATCGCATACACGTATCAATCTGGGTGAAAACTATTTGGTGAAAGGAAATTTCGAGAATGCTTTAGATCACCTGGATTTGGTCCATGCCAATTCCCAGAAGCCCGAATATTTTTTCAACTTATGGCGATATAAACCACGCTGCCTGCTCGGATTGGGAGAACTCTGGCTTCAAAAAGGAGATCTATCCAAGGCGCAATTTTATCAAGATAAAGTGACCGACCACGGATGGACCGCCAAATTCCCATACAAGAAATATCAGGTGCGATCCGGACGCCTTCAGGCCAACATCTATGCAGCCCAAAAAAAGTTGAGCGTTGCCGGAACCGTACTCCAGCAAACCTTGAAGCTAGCCGAACAATTGGGGAATCCTACCCAAATCTGGAAAACTCATCAAGCAATGGGCAACCTGTATCACAAGCAAAATAAGACCGTTCAGGCGAGCACGGAATACTTAAAAGCACTCAAAATTGTGCAGGGTATCGCTGACAAGCTTACCGATCCGGAGCTGAAAGAAGGATTCCTCGAGTCAAAGCAGATCCGGGAAGTGTTCGTGCAGGCAGAGGGGAATTAAAATTGAAATGTCCAAAATGCAAATTTGATAATCCGGAAGCCATGAAGTTTTGTGGTGAATGCGGCGTGAAATTGGAAATAATTTGCCTGAGATGCAATTATTCGAATCTACCTCAATTCAAATTTTGCGGCGAATGCGGGCAAAACTTATTTTCGGGTCTATCTACCATTTAAAGGATTAATTTAAGGCGATGTCTTCGAGTCCCCATGATTTGGTTCTGCGTAGCCGGATTCCGGAAAGCCTCATAATGAGGATAATCATCATATCGATAG
>Ga0209367_1000057_pt1 | contig 65462 bp, 54 predicted proteins | sample WorMetLIZISLAND2_FD_187412 | JGI IMG/M metagenome (GOLD analysis project Ga0209367, IMG submission 187412) | Marine gutless worms symbiont microbial communities from Max Planck institute for Marine Microbiology, Germany - Olavius geniculatus... ...
GGGGGGGGGGGGGGGGGGGAACAGCAGCAGCTCGCCATCGCTCGCGCCTTGATGAGCCGGCCTAAAATGCTGCTGCTCGACGAACCATCACTGGGCCTGGCACCGGTGATTGTGGATGTCGTCATTGACCTCATCAAAAACCTGAAAAATGAGGGACTAACCATTATCCTGGTAGAGCAGAATATCCACCAGGCGCTGGAAATATCTGATCGTGCCTATGTGATGGCGAATGGCTCGATTCGTCTCGAGGGCAATGCCGCTGAAATGCGTGCGACCGGACTGGATTTGGAGCGGGCTTACCTGGGAGATTCGGAATGAGCCTTGAAGTCGCTATTCAACAGATGATCAATGCCTTGAGCTTAGGCAGCCTGTATGCGATGCTGGCCCTGGGGCTGGCCATGGTGTTCAGTGTACTGGGACTGCTGAATTTTGCCTACGGGGAATTGGTGACGGTCTGCGGCTATACCATGTATCTGCTGATCTTAAACGACGTGCCGTTTTTTGCGGCCGGCGTCGGGGGGCTGGTCGTTGCCGTGGCCCTCTCGCTGTTGACCGAACGGATTGTCTTCCGCCCCCTGCGGGGGGCGTCCTTCATAACGCTGCTTTTTTCTTCCTTTGCGGCCGCCGTGATCATCCAAAACCTGATTCGCCAGATTATTTCCAAGCGGCCCAAGGTAATTCCGGTGCCGCAGATTTTTGATGAGGTCATCCAAATCGGACCCTTTCAGATCGGGGTATTGCCGTTAATTACGGTAACGGTTGGGCTGGTGACCCTGACGGTCCTGGTTTCCTTTTTACAAAAAACCCGCTGGGGCCTGGCCATCCGCGCCGCGGCGGAAGACTTCGAAGTAACCCGCTTGATGGGAGCCCGCGCCAACCGGATTATCGCGTTGTCTTTCGCCCTCTCGGGATTCGTGGCCGGAGCGGCCGGGTTTCTATGGCTGGCACGACGCGGTGCAGTTTCACCGAGTATGGGATTCGTTCCGATCCTCAAAGCCTTTATCGCGGTGGTTATCGGGGGCTTGGGCAGCCTTAAAGGCTCCGTTATCGGAGGCTTTGTCCTGGCATTTATCGAAATTTCGCTGATCGTCGTGCTGCCGACCAGCATCGTACCGTTTACCGATGCGCTGGCCCTGGTGGTGGTTGTGGCCATATTATACTTCAAACCCCGGGGATTGTTCAGCGTCCATGAGGAGATCAGCGGATGATGGCAAAATGGTCGCGACTCAGACTTGTGGCTACCTTTAAAACCTGGGCCGGCATCGCTTTGGTCCTGAGCCTGATCACCATAGCGGGCCGCCTGATCGATGATGCGAGTACCACCCGTCTGATTACGGACTTCATGATTCTGTGTGTCATGGTCGTTGCACTGCAGATCTTTGTCGGCAATTCCGGCATCGTTTCCTTCGGCCATGTGGCCTTTTTCGGAATCGGTGCTTATGCCGCAGCCTTGTTGACAATATCTCCGAAGATTAAAGCGATTTCCCTGCCGGCACTGCCGTTGGCGATCCAGCAAATCCAGCTGGGGTTGACGCCGGCCGTGTTGACGGGAGCTGTCCTGGCGGCGGCGGTCGCGCTGTTTACCGGGCTGGCCCTGGCCCGTATGACAGAAAATGCCATGGCCATGGCGACCCTGGCCCTGCTGGTCATGATGCATTCTATATTTGCCAATTGGGAAAGTGTCACCCGCGGTACGATCGGTGTCTATGGCATTCCCCGCAACATTACCCCTGTCAATGCCCTACTCTGGAGTCTGACCGCCGCCGGCCTGGCGTTGCTTTTCAGAGCATCGCCCGCCGGCCTTTTCCTGCAGGCAACCAGGGATGACCCCCTGGCAACCGGCTGTTTCGGCATCAGTGTTGTCAGGGTCAGGCTGACCGGCTGGGTTGTCAGCGCACTGCTCATGGGAACGGGCGGAGCCCTGTGGTCACAAAACAATTTGGCTTTCGGACCCAGTCAGTTTTACTATGTTGAAACGTTCGCCCTGCTCTCGATGCTGGTTATCGGCGGGCTCGGCTCGGTAACCGGTGCCGTGGTCGGCGTCGGCGTCGTCACCCTGGTCGGCGAACTGCTGCGCAAACTGGAAAACGGCTTTTCAATCGGATCATTGATCACAGTTCCCGAATTACCGGGTCTGGTCCAATTGATGATCGCCCTGCTGATTATGATTATCCTTGTCCTGCGGCCCCAGGGATTGCTGGGATACAAGGAATTGGCGTCATTTATCAAATTAAAGGGCCGCAAAAAAAGCGGGCGGCAACAGTCATGACATCTTCCTTGACAGTCGACAACATATCGAAAAGTTTTGACGGTCTGCAGGCGCTCAGCAACATCAGCCTCGAGCTGGCGCAGGGCAGTATACTGGGACTGATCGGCCCCAACGGTTCCGGCAAATCAACCCTGATCAACATCATCAGCGGCGTTCTCAATCCCAGTGCCGGCCGGGTGACTATCGGCCCTGTCGATGTGACCGCCCGCCCGCCCCATGCCATCGCCCGCCAAGGGTTGGCCCGAACCTTCCAGACCGCCAGACTGTTTTCTTCACTATCGGTTCGGGAAAATATTCAATTCAGCCTGATGACGGCTGCGGAGAAACATGTCGATTTGAAAACAGAGGAATTGTTGCAGCGTTTCGGGCTCGTGCAATGGGCAGACGCTGAAGCAGCCACCCTGGCCTACGGCATCCAGCGCCGGCTTGAGATTGCCCGGGCCGTTGGGGTGAAGCCCAGATTTCTTCTGCTGGATGAGCCCGCTGCCGGATTGAACGAGGATGAATCAGAACTGCTGCTGCAGACCATTGCTCAACTGCCAGTCGAACCGAACTTGGGTTGCGGTATCCTGATCGTCGAGCACAACCTGGGTATGATCATGCGGCTGTGCGACCGGGTGCATGTCTTAAATGAGGGACAGACCATCGCCGAAGGCGCCCCCACGGAAGTCAGAAAAGATAAAGCGGTGATTGAAGCCTACCTGGGCAGAAGCGAAGGCGACGATTACCACTCATAAGGTGGCGTTGCGGAAATCGGAAATAGGACTGCGGATTGCGGATTGCGGATTTGTTGTATCGCTTCAGGCTTCGCCTCCGGCTACGACCCGACAGGTCGCTCTGTCTTTTTTAATTGTAAGAACACCCTAAATCTAAAATCCGATAGCCCCGATTTATCTGGAGGTTGGCCTGGGCAGACCTTATTTTCGATCAATCGCAGGATCATCCGTCAAAAGCCAGGCTTACGATATAATTTTTCTCGGCGTCCCAGATCATATACCAGCCGCGCGTTAGCGCACCGCAGGTTATCACACAGGGCAGTTTTTCGCTCAGATGAATTTTGACCCCGACCGCCGGCGTGCGAGACACGATTCGCGCCCCCCGGGCAAAGAGAATTTCCGGTCGATGACTGTGCCCCCTGAAGATGACGTGGCGCGGAAATTCAATAAAGCAGTCTCTTGCCTCTTTTTCGGACATGGTGCCGATCATGCAGGCCAGGCCCAATCTATCCACAAATGGTAGGGAGTGGGTCAGGACGGCATTGTGATAGCTAATAGCCAACGGCAGGTCCCGGATATATTTCAGTCCTGCGGGCCCCGGTTTAGCATCATTAAGGCCCAGCTGATTGGCAACGATCGCATGATCATTGTTGCCTTTAACGGTGATGACGCCATGCTCACGCAAAGGTCTCAGACAGGCTTCGACCGTTTCCGGTCGGGTGGAGTCGCAGACATCTCCGAGATGAAAGATCGTCCGGCAATTCAATCTTTTCAGCTGGATAAGTGCCGCCAGGATCGTGTTCGGCTGCCCGTGACTGTCGGCCATGATTCCAGTCATGCTTTACTTTCTAAAGGTTCCGGGTTCCGGGTTCAAAGGTTCAGAGGTTCAGAGACTCAAGCCCTTCCTCTCTCAAATTCCTTAATTGATTCTACGCTCTAAATTTCTTAATCCAATGTTGATTGGACGGCACTACCAGCGAAGCAGCAAAAATACTTTTCAGCTCACGGCCAAGTTTTTCCCAGCCGCTTCCGAAAAATTTATATCAGGCCAGAAAGCTTTCGGTTCGTTTAAAGCAAAGGTTATCAGCTTCGAGGTTAACCTTTGAACCTTGAACCCAGAACCATTGAACCTTTTTTCAAGCGTCATTTCATCAACGCCCCCGGTCACCGGAAACGTTTTCAACCGCCAAAAATCAAATTACAAATTGTCCAATACGAAAGATCTTAAAATTTTTAATAGCAACATAAGTAACTTAAAACTTTTTAAATAAAAAAAATCACAACTTATGGGCATCACACCCATCCAATATGGCAACCCTGGAATAGATATTGCGTGACTACGGGTCAAATCAGCGTTTCACCCTGAGATATATCAATCCAGTTCGTAAACTGACTATTTTTATTCAGCTGTATCAAAATAAAAAAAATAAAAAAGCGCTGCGTATATAAATTAATCCGCTTGAACTTTCAGTCGAATAATATTCTTCAGTTCCCGAGATGTTAGTTACATCCCGGGAGGTGCTATTTTGCAGCGCGGATTAATTTATGTGGATTAATTTATACGGACTAATTTATTAGAATACATCAATTCCAAGGCTATGACCAACCAAAATTCAATCGTTTAACGCCAGGTTCGCCACATCGCGGGAGCAGGTTTTTTTCCGGAACGCCGAATGAGTGATATTGAAAATTTTGATATTCGAACCCATGTCATCGAATCCATAGCCGAAACCTTCGACACCATGGTTTCGATGGAAATTGCGGTTTCTGACGCAGAACCGCCTGATACTGCCGGCGTGAGCCGCATGGTGGCTGCGGTTAATTTTGCCGGCCATGTCATCGGGTTAATCAACATCCAGGTAACCTCCGAGTTGGCACGGCTGATGATGGCCCATATGCTGGATCTCGAGCCTGAGGAAATCGAGGATGAGGCTGAAATCAAAGACATGCTGGCCGAAATCAGTAATATTGTCGGCGGCAACCTGAAATCAGCGTTAAATGATGCCGGTCACCCTTGTGTAATATCCACTCCCTCCCTCACCTACGGCGCCGACTTTTCCATCAAATCTTTGAGCATGGATCGGTTCGAGCGCTATGTATTCAACTATCAGGATGAAGTGATCTTTGTCGAAGTCGGCATTAAAACCCAGCAAATCACGGGAGACGGGGACGATTTCAGCTCCACCGATGTGCTGGGGAGACTAGATCATGTCGACCTCGAAAAAATCAACGCACTGGATATTAAGTCCCAGGTTTCCGAAGCGGTGATCGACGTATTCGATACGATGCTTTCGGCCGAGCTCGAGCCTACGGATACCATCCCAGCCGAGAGTCTGGAAGCGTTACGCAATGTCGGCTCGGTCAGTTTTGCCGGCGATGCGACCGGGATGGTGAGCATTCATGTGGGTGACAATTTTTCAAGAGAGTTGGCATCCGAGATGCTCGGGATGGAAATCGAAGAGCTCGAGGGTGACGACGAGATCAAGGACATGATGGGAGAAGTCGGCAATATTGTCGGTGGAAATTTAAAATCCGCTTTCACCGACGCCGGTTTGGCCTGCGCTTTGTCAACGCCTTCATACACAACCGGAACCGATTTCAAAATTGAATCGCTCAACATGGAAAAGTATGAGCGGTTCGCATTCCGAAGCAATCAGAACATCGTTTTCGTAGAACTGGGTGTCAAGATTTCCGAACTGGTGCAGGCCGCTGAAAAACAGGGAACCGATATCCATTATGAGGTGGATCAAGAAGAAAGTTCGAGCGAAACGTTAAGCGAAGAAGAGATAGCAGCGGCGCTGCAGCAATTCGCTGACGATCAGGATGCCGAGGCAGATGATTCGGCGGCAGAGGACCAGCCACAGTCGGAACCCCCGTCCCAATCCTCGGCCGCCCAATCGGAGCAACCGCCGCAACCACCGCCGGACCCCCCCCGGCCCAGGAGGCGTCGTCACAAGCACCGCCGGTAAATGACGAACCGAAACGGCCCGAAGATTTCGATCTTGACCTGTTGCTCGACATCCCGCTGGAGATAAAGGTTGAGTTGGGTCGTGCAAGAATTCAAATTCAGGAGCTGTTGCGTCTTACATCGGGGTCGGCCGTCAAGCTTGTCAGGTTGGAGGGGGAGCCGGTGGATATTCTTGCCAATGACACGCTGATTGCCAGGGGAGAGGTTGTGGTTCAAAACGAAAAATACGGAATTCGAGTTACCGAAATTACCAGCCGCATGGACCGCATCAGAAGTTTCAGTATTTAATGGAGGGTCAAAGGTTTAGGGTTTAGGGTCTAAGGTAAGGTTCAAGGTCAAAGGATAGAGGTAAAAGGGTTGAATCGATAGTCTACTTTTTTCTGTCTTCTAACATCTGTCTTTAGTCACCTGCCTTTACGCTATGCACCATGCTCAATGCGCTTAGGTTTTTTTCAGACATCCGCATCCTTGCCGCGGCATAGCCCCGTCCTTTAGGGGCGACGCCGGGTCCGAATTCCCACTTCAAAAATCTGTCTTCTGTTATCTGCCATCTGCCTTCACCCTATGCACCATGCGCCACGCGCTTCGCCTTTTTCCGACTTCCGCATCCTTGCCGCGGCATAGCCCTGTCCTTTAGGGGCGACGCCGGGTCCGACTTCCGATTTCAAAATTCTGTCTTCTGTCCTCTGTCCTCTGATTTCTGCCCTCAGCCTCTGCAACCCAAGACCGATCTGCTCCGCCAATAACTAATAACCAGTAACCAATAACTACTCTTTTCTGTCCTCTGCTTGCCGCGGCGAAGCTCGGAGAGCGAAGACGGGTCCTCTGTTCACGCCTGAGACGGTATATCCAGCAGCCGAAACTCATGGCCGGTTTTCTCGATAAATCGTTTAAGATTTTCGCGGGAGATAACCAGGGTGCTGGTGTTGACCAGGGGATGAAACTGAAATGCTTCAGAGAGCCACAGAGACCGGTCAATGATCAGTTCGACGGCCTGAGCGGGATCGTTGAAGATCGCAAACAGGGTGACGGCGCCGGGTTCCACCCCCAGGTATTTTTTAAGCCGCCCAGCTGATGCAAAACTTAGTCGATTAGAGCCAACTGTCTGCGGCAAAGCCTTCAAATCGACTCTTTTATCTGCCGGAACGACCAACAGAAAATGTCGCTGGCCTTTCTTATCCCGCAGAAAAAGATTTTTGGTTTTGGCCGCGGGAAGTGCCGGCACCAGGCGGCTGGCTTCTTCCACTGTATATACCGCCGGATGGTCGTGACGTTCATATTCAATGCGATTTTCCGCCAGGTAATTGTAAAAATCGGTCATATAATTCGTCTGCCAACCAATCCATGTTATCCGTTAATTGAAACGATGATCATCCCAAATTAAGATTCTTTGAGTCTTGAAAAATAAATTGCGACTTTGTCTCTGACTAACCGATAACCAGTATCTGAAAACTGTTCTATTCTTTCGAAGGTGCCATGCCCGCGTGCCCACTGACGGTTGATGTCGGGAAAATGGGCTTGTCGTCCAGTTTTTTGGCCGGATATTTCCCAAGCGAACTTCCGGTATGGCACCCCGGCCAGCACCTCACCCGATAATAGCGAACCGGAGTATCGGGCACGGGTCCGTCGCTGGGATAATAGGTTCCCGCTGCAATCGGCACTTCCCAGGTTACTTGTTCGGCCGGATCGACGGCAACGGCTTCAGACCCCTTGGCGCCCTGAGTATTGCTGCCCATGACCGGAAGCAATCCGGCACATAGGACCAAAGACACGCATGAAGTTAGGATGATGATAGTTTTCATCTCTATTTCCTCCTTTCATTTGATTTATACACATATCTTAGAAATATTCTAGCAATTCTAGCACATTAAGTAGCAAGAGCTTTTTGTGAAGAAATCACGTTTTTCAAAGAAATGCCTAAAGTCGCAAAATGCCTAAAGTTGAGGTATTCTATCGATTTTATTAAAAGAAAAAAGCAGGTTATGTAGTTACACCAATTTACTGATTTCTTATTTTTCATACTGACAAGTTCAGACGATTACAAAAAAAGACGGAGCGACCTGTCGGGTCGTAGCCGGAGGCGAAGCCTGAAGCGACACCACAATTTTAGTCATTTTAGTCATTTTAGTCATTTTTTACGATGATAACGCTTCAATCTCCGCCACACTCTTCGGAATGGGCTTTCCCAAAACCCGCTGCCCCTCGTCCAAGACCAGAACATCATCTTCTATTCGAATACCACCGAATTCCCGGTACGCTTCAAGATGGGTGTAATTGATATATTCTTCAAACCTTTTTTCGGCCTTCCATTTGTCGATCAGCTCAGGGATAAAATAAATGCCGGGTTCCACGGTGATGACGAAGCCGGGTTCAAGTTTTCTGGCAAGCCGCAAGCGGTTGATCCCAAACTGTGGATTTCTCTGAATGGTATCCGTGTATCCCACAAAGTCTTCGCCGAGATCTTCCATGTCATGCGCATCCAGGCCCAGCATATGCCCTAATCCGGCAGGATTGAACCAGGCGTGGGCGCCGGCTTCCACCGCTTCGTCCGCCTTGCCTTTCATCAAACCCAGGTCGATCAGATCCGAGGTTATGCTTCTGGCCGTGTCGATATGCACCTCTCTGTACTCGATTCCGGGACACGCACTTTCGATGGCTTTGATTTGAGCCTTGAGCACGATTGAATAAATTTCCTTTTGCTTTTCGCTAAAATTGCCGCCGACCGGAAATGTCCGGGTAATGTCACTGGCATAGTGCAGGGCGGATTCACACCCGCAATCGTTGATAACCAGATCATTGGCCTGCATTAAATTTCTATGGAAGGGATGGTGAAGAATTTGACCCTGGGTTGTGAAGATGATGGGATACGCCGGCATGGAATGGCTCCTTGAATAAGCCAGTCCGGCCATGGCACCGACAACTTCTTTTTCATACATCCCCGGTCGCGATATTTTCATGGCCAGGGTTTGCATTTCAAAGGTAACATCCAAGGCCGCTTCGATTTCCCGAATCTCTTCGGCGTCTTTGATTGATCGCTGACTAACAATCGCTTTGATAAAAGAAGGGGAAGTGTGCCGGTTGGACTCTGCAGGATCCAGACCCAGCAGCTGTTGGATTTTGATCACATTTTCCGCTCGATACTGCGGCAAGAAATGAACTTTTCGATCTGCCTGCTGCACGTCCCGCAAGACAGCTTCAAGCTGATCCGACGCCCGGAGATCTTCGACACCGGATGCCAGGCAGTACTCTTTCAAAGCGGTTTGCGGACCGCTCCAGATGATATCATCAAGCGTTACTTCGCGTCCGAAAACGATTTCCCGATTATCATCAATGTCGATGATCGCAGCGAGTCCCGACAAATCGATTCCCCAGAAATAAAGGAATGAGCTATCCTGCCGGAAGGCATATACGTTGTCCGGATAGTTTATGGGACTTTGTTCATTGCCAAGAAACAATAAAATCCCCGATTTCAATTCATCCCTGAGTCGGCGGCGTCTTGCAATATATGTTGAAGCAGGAAACATTATTTCTATGCACCACAATTCTTTACTTTAATTACGATTCTCGGTCCGCGTTCAGTTAACCTGAGGCACCTTGACAGCTGCAACCAAAAACCAATAACTACGACTCTCTTTTGTCCTCTGCTCGCCGCGGCGCAGCTCAGGAATCGAAGACGGGCGCTCTGGCCTCTGACTTCTGGACGATGTCATCTATACCTGACGGCGATAAGCTGAGACTAATAACCAATAACGATTAACAAATAACTACATTTCTCTGTCCTCCGTCTTCCGTCTTCTGTCTTCTGACTTCTGTCCTCTGCCGTCTGTCATCTGCTTGCCGCGGCGAAGCTCGGAGAGCGAAGACGGGTCCTCTGACTTCTGACCTCTGTCCCAGCGCTCCGCCCTGCCCTTCTGAACGTCCCATCTTCTCAACTTCTCATCTTCTTTCATCTACCCTCCTGCCTTCAATCTCACCGGACAGGCGACCCAATGATCACCGCCGGCCGCTTCAAGGACCGGCATCTTAACGGAGCATTCTGCGATGGCATAGGGGCAGCGCGGATGAAACCGGCACCCGGCCGGCGGATCGATGGCACTGGGAATCTCGCCTTTGGGAATGACTTCGGTGCGCCGGAACTTGGGGTCCGGCACCGGCACGGCGGCCAGCAGGGATATAGTATACGGGTGCACCGGGTGTTCGAAAACCTCATTCAGCGGTCCGATTTCAAGAATCTGCCCCAAATACATAATGGCGATGCGGTCACAGATATACTTGCAGGTTGCCAGATCGTGGGTAATAAAAAGATAGGTCAGATCAAACTCCTGCTTTAGTTGGACCATTAATTCCAGAATCATGGCACTGACCGAAACATCGGCCATGGCAATGGGCTCATCCGCCACCACGAAATCCGGATTGGTGATCAAAGCTCTGGCAATGACGACCCGTTGGCGCTGTCCTCCGGAAAGTTGATGGGGGTATTTTTTGCTCAAAAATCCGGCCGGTGAAAGTCCCACTTTTTCCATGATGTCATGGGTCATATCACGGATTTCCGCAGTACTGTAAGAGGTATGAATTTGAAGTGGATGACCGATTGAAGCCCCGATGCTCATCCGCGGGCTGAGGGAAGCAAAGGGGTCCTGAAAAATGACCTGCATTTTTTCGCGCAGCCGGCGCATCTGCTCCGGGGTGTTGTTAAAGACTGATTTTTCCCGGTACAGGACCTCCCCGGCCGTGGGCTCGAGCAGCCTCAATACCAGCCTGCCGGTGGTGGTTTTACCGCAGCCGCTTTCTCCAGCCAGGCCCAGGACCTCCCCTTCCCGGATGAAGAAAGAGACATCGTCCACCGCCCGCACCACCCGCTTGTCCTTGCCGAACAGATGCGCCAGGACCCCCTTATCAAGGGGAAAATGCTTTACTAGACTATTTATTTGGATCAGTTTGCTCATAACATTTCAAATGACGAATGACGAGTGTCGAATGAATTCTATCCATTTTTTTTCAACAGAATTCCCAAGGTCAAAAATTTGTACCTTGGGATCATTCTTCCGACCTCTCTCCAATCACTTATTTACCGAAAGAGGATCATCTTAGACTAATAACAAATAACTGATAACCAATAACTACATTATTTCTGTCCGCTGTTTTTTGCCTTTACTCCATGCCCCATGCTCTCTTGCGTTTTGCCCTTTCCCACTTCCCCATTCCGACTTCCCACTTCAAAAAACTGTCTTCTGTCTTCTGTCATCTGCCTACCCGTACAGCCAGCAAGCCGCCAGATGACCGTCCTCCCTGACAATCGTCGGCGGGCTCTCCTGCCGGCATTTATCCATGACGTGGGGGCAGCGCGGGTGAAATACACAGCCGGTCGGCGGATCCACCAGGTCCGGCGGAGCCCCTGACATGGTGTGCAGTTCCGGTTGATCCATTTTGATATTGGGAATGGAAGCCAGAAGCCCCTGGGTGTAGGGGTGCAAGGGTTCGGCAAACAAGGCTTCCGCGGTGCCGGATTCAGCCAGGCGCCCCCCATACATGACGGTAATCCGATCGGCCATCTGGGCCACGATTCCAAGATTGTGGGAGATCAATAAAATTGTCAGATTGAACTGGGCCCGCAATTCATTTAAAAGATCCAGGAACTGGGCTTCAACAATGACATCCAGCGATGTCGTGGGTTCATCTGCGATCAGCAGATCCGGGTTCAGCACCAGGGCCAGCCCGATCATGATGCGCTGGCGCATGCCGCCCGACATCTGATGGGGATATTCGTGCAGCCTCTCCTCCGCAATCCCTAAGCGCTTGAGCATCTGTCCGGCCCGTTCCAGGGCCTGTTTTTTGGATACACCCTTTTCGTGGGTCAAGATGGTTTCTACAAATTGATCGCCGATGCGAAACAGCGGATTGAGAGAAGTCAGAGGATCCTGAAAAATCATGGCGATCCGTTTGCCGCGCAGATCGAGAATGTCTCCCTCGCTCATGGTCAGAATGTCACTGCCGTGATAGCGAATCTGTCCGCCGGCAAACATACCGGGAGGTCTGAGAAGCCGCAGGATGGAAAAGCCCAGGGTCGACTTGCCGCAGCCGGACTCGCCCACGAGTCCCATGACTTCTCCCTGCTTGAGATCGAGGCTCACGTTTTCGACCGCCCGGACGGTTCCGATGTGGATCGGAAAATGAACGTCTAAGTTTTCAATTTCAAGAATATTAGGACTCACGTTAACGCTCCAACAACCTGGGATTCAGTATCTCGGCCAGCCCTTCACCCAACATGGTAAACCCGATCGCCAGAATTGAGATCATGGCTCCCGGAAAAGTAATCAGCCACCACTGACCCGAGGGCAGAAACTTTTTCCCCATAGCCAGATCCATACCCCAGTCAACGATACTGGGGGGCAGCCCCAAACCCAGGTAGGTTAAAGCCGCTTCGATCATGATGGCGTCCCCGACGTTCATGGTAAATACCACAGCTGTGGTGGCGATAACATTAGGGAAAATATATTTCCACAGAATTGTAAAGCCGGGGGCTCCGATGGCTTTGGCGGCCTCGACATAAAGTTCTTCTTTAATGGTCAGGGTTTGCCCGCGCACGAGCCGAAAATAAGTCGGGATGTAAATGACGGCCACGGCAAACGTGATGCTGATAATTCCCGGCTCCAGCATGGCCGCAAAAGCAATCGCCAGGATGAGGCCCGGAAATGAATAAACCGAGTCCATGACAAGCGACAAAATTTTATCGAAGGCACCGCCCGAAAATCCGGAAATCAGGCCCAGGGATATGCCTACGATGGAAGATATAATGGCCGCCAGGATCGCCACCCCCAGAATCGTGCGGGCACCGAAAATGATACGTGAAAAGACATCGCGCTGCAGGTTGTCCGTCCCCAGCCAGTGTTCAGAACTGGGCGGAGCCAGTTGGGGGCCGGCACTTTGATCAAAGGGATCATAGGGTGCGATGGCACCGGCAAAGATGGCCATGGCGATAATTCCCAGTATTATGATGGCGCCGATCACCAAAATCCACCATTCCACGCCGTATTTCTGCCCCATAAGCGAAAAGCGCCCGATCAATGATCCCAGGGCTCTGGTTGGAGAATGCTTCATAAAAACCCTCTAAAATGAATAATGAATATTGAAAAATGAATAATTAAGGTATCCTATCATTTTTATTTAATCTTTGTATTTGTCGTCTTTCTGGAAGACGTGAAAACCGCTGCTGGTTAACCAGCCTCTTCAAACAAAAACAGATAACCAACAATTAAATTGATAGAATACCTTAAATATTCAATATTCAATCTACAATAATCAATGCTATCAGTATCTCACCCTTGGATCCACCATGGCGTAGATAATATCCACCAGCAGCGAAACCGCCGCCACGATTAGGGCAAAAATAACAATGACCCCCTGAATAGTGGGATAATCCCTCAGGTAAATCCGCTCCAGCAGCAGCCGTCCCATGCCGGGCCATGAAAAAGTTGTTTCGGTCAAGACGGCGCCGGCCATCAAAATGGCGACCTGCAGTCCCATCATGGTCAGGATGGGCACGAAGGCATTCATCATGGCGTGTTTGTACACCACGCGACGGTGCCGGATACCCCGGGCTTCGGCAGCCAGGATATAGTCGGACTTGAGCACATCCAGCATGTTGGCCCGGGTCAACCGGATGAAGATTCCCGAAAGGGTCAGACCCAGGGTGACGGACGGCAGCACCAGGTGGATCAGGACGTCTTTGAGCGCATCAAAATCCTTGGCCAAAATTGTGTCCAGAATGTATAGGCCGGTGTTTTCAAAGGCAGCCACAAACACCCGGGTCCCGGTCCGTCCGGACACCGGAAAAATATCCATCCAAATGCCGAAAATCATCTGCAGCATCAATCCCAGCCAATAGACCGGGATGCAATAGATCACAATGCCGTATAGACGAATCGAGTAGTCCCGGGTGGATCTGCGGTTGTCGGCAGCAAAGGCTCCCAGCGGCACACCCACCAGCAAGGTGATCAACATTCCAAAAAAAGTCAGCTCGACGGTGGCCGGAAGTTTATCCCGGATCGCATCGGTAACCCGCTCCTTGAAAATCATGGAATTGCCCAGATCCAGACGGCAGATTTGCCACAGATAATTGCCGTATTGCACGATCAGCGGTTTGTTCAACCCCAGTTCCTCTTTTTTCTGCTCGATGACTTTTCCCGGAGCATGGCCGCCGAGCATCGCGGAAACCGGGTCCCCCGGCATGATTCGCACCACCACAAAAACAATGGAAAGCAGAATGAAAACCATGGGAATGGTGAGCAGGGTTCGGGCGATGATGTATCTGAGAAGGTTCTTCATAAGGGATGATTACCAGTAATAAGATATGGGGTTCATCCCGACGGATGAACCCCACATCTTATATATTTATCTTATTTTACCTTTTCGACCGGCGCGTATATAAACTGAAGCGTCGGTGAAATTTTGATGCCGTTGATGTCGGCCTGGGAAAACATATACAAACTTCCCTGGAAGATGGGGGCCGTCGGCACTTCGTCCGTCCACATCTGCTGGACCTTTTTGAAAATGGCTTCCCGTTCGGCCTTGTTGGTCGTTTTCTGTTCTTCTACGAACATGGCATCCCATGCCGGGTCCGAAAAGTAGATGCCGTTGCCCCTTGAGCCGGCCGTGCCGGCGAAGGAGGCGGTGTAGTTGTCCGGATCGATGTAGTCCGGGTACCAGCCCAGCAGGTAGACCGGCATCAGCTGATTTTTCCAGTTCGTCTTGTAGGTTGCCCATTCGGCGGATTTGACCGTGACATCCATGACGCCGGTGGCCTCAAAATGTGTTTTAAGCACAGCCGCCATGTCCACTTCAGTGTCGCCGTAGTGGCTGGGGGTGTACCAGAATTCAAATGTCAGCTTATTGTTTTCATTATAGCCGGCCTGGGCCAGCAGCTTGCGCGATAATTCGATGTTGCCGTCGCCCAGGGTGCCCTTGAAGCTGGGCTCGTGGGTCCACATGCCCATCGGCACCATGGAGTAAAGCGACTCGTTTTGTCCCAGAAACACCTTTTTGATGATGTCCGGACGGTTGATGGCTGCGGCCACACCCTGGCGTACGATTTTGTTGGTAAAGGGCTCGGTGTTGTTCTGAAAACACACGTAGCGAATGTAAGGGCCCTGGCCCTTGATGGTTTTGATGTTGTCCATTTTCTGGAGGTCGTTAATATCAGAGGGGTTAAAGGACTTGAATGCAAAATCCAGTTCGCCTTTTTCCAGCGCCAGCCGCATGGTGGTGGCGTCCGCAAAGTAGCGGATCATGATCATGTCGTTTTTGGGCTTCTCACCCGCAAAGTATGGATTGGCTTCCAGGGCAATTTGCTGGTCTCTTTTGAAGAAAATAACCCGGTAAGCCCCCAGGCCCACCAATTTTCCCCCCTTGAGCTCAGACGGATTGGTGACGATCTTGTCGGCCGGGTAGATGTTGGGATTGACCGGGTAGTAGGGTACGGTCGCCACCAGAGCCGGGAAATACGCCACGGGATTTTTCAGGTTGAATTTGACCTGATACTTACCCAGCACCTCGACGCTGTCCACAAAGTCGGTCACGAGCCAGGAAGGATCCCCCGCAATCCGAATCACCCGATCGATGGACCACTTGACGGCATTGGCATCAAAAGGGGTTCCGTCGGAAAATTTCAAGCCTTCTTTGAGCTTGAATATATACCCTTTGCCCATATCAACGACTTCGTATGACTCGGCCAGGCCCGGAACCAGGTTCGTTTCTCCGGCCGGATAGGCCATCAATCCACTGTAGATGTTATAAAAAATTTCCCAGGTATGAAAATCATAGGCATTGGCCGGGTCCATGTCGGTCACTTTCTCGGTCGTACCGTAAACCAGGGTAACCTTGGCAAAGCCGTTGGAAGCCATGCAGACCAATCCCACAGCCATGAAACAGATTAATACCAACTTTAATAATTTCATTTCACTTCCTCCTTTCGTTAAGTTGATCGGTTAGCGTGCGAGGTTCTGGGTTCAATGTTCTGAGTTAATAAAGTTACTACGTACGATCAGCGCATTATATATTCAGATAGATCCCAGTTCGCCGAGCTATTTATTTTTCCCTTAAAATCTTCTCTGGCAGTTCAGCGGAACCACCATTCCGGATTTCAAAAAGATGCGAAGTCCCACCAACTCGCATCAACGGTAACCGGGCTGATCATATAAACCAGAAAAAAGGGCAAGCATGTTTAGTGATCTTCATACCGGAGAGGCAGTCTGGACATTTCTCATATAAAATCGAATTAAAAGCAAGCATTAATTCGGCCGCATAGAATTTAGGGGACGATTTTATCCGCCCTGCATGAGTCGCCATTGACACATGGCATCGAGAACGATAAGGAATACTCCATGTAAACGCAAAGGTAAAGTCTTTGCTTTTTGATCGCGAAAAACCATAAAAACTACTAGAGCGAAATCAAACCGATAGAATTCCACCAACATTCAATCTTCATTCTGTAATTTTCAATCAGCACGGCAGGGGGAAACATGAAAAATTGGAGTCCGCCGGATCACTGGCTTAAAATAACCACCATCGATGCCCACACCGCCGGTGAACCCTTTCGTGTGATTACCGGAGGACTGCCGGAACTGCCGGGTGACACCATTCTGGCCCGTCGGCGGCACATGAAAAATCACCTGGACCATCTGCGCACCGCGCTGATGTGGGAGCCGCGCGGCCATGCCGATATGTATGGCGGCATCATCACCCCGCCGGTAACCCCGGGGGCCGATATCGGCATCCTGTTTCTCCACAATGAAGGCTACAGCACCATGTGCGGCCACGGCATTATCGGCATCGTCAAAGTCGCCCTGGAAACCGGCCGGGTTCCCAAAACGGCTCCCACAACCACCATCCGCATCGATTCACCGGCTGGTTTGGTGACTGCCCATGCCCGCATCGCTGCCGACAAAATCCAAAGCATTTATTTTGAAAATGTTCCCTCATTCGTGCTAGCGCTGGATGAAGTGATCGAGGTGCCCGGTATTGGTAAGGTTCGATATGACATTGCCTATGGTGGTGCCTTTTATGCCTATGTCCGGGCCGCCGACATCGGACTGACCTGCACCCCGCAGGATTTTGCAGTCCTGGTACAAAAGGGCATGGCCATCAAGCGCGCCATTATGGAAACTCGCACGATCCGTCATCCGTTTGAAAAAGATTTGAGCTTTCTATACGGCACGATTTTCATCGGGCCACCGGAGTCAGAAGCCGCTCACAGCCGCAATGTCTGCATCTTTGCCGAAGGTGAGGTGGATCGCAGCCCCACCGGCACGGGTGTCAGCGGTCGCCTGGCGATCCACCATGCCCGCCGGGAAATCGGCCTCAACCAACCCATCACCATCGAAAGCATTATCGGCACCTGCTTTTCAGGCGAGATAATACAGGAGACAACCTTCGGTCCCCATGCCGCCGTCATTCCGCAGATCCAAGGCAGCGCCCACATCACCGGTCGTCACGAGTTTTTAATCGACCCGGATGATCCCCTGAAAGACGGTTTTATCCTCAGATAAATTTGGTGCTTGCGATTTTTGATTTTATTGTTCTATATAGCTTTTGATGCATCTGATTTGGAAATTGCTTCGACATCACTGGGCCCGTATTTTTATTGAACAGTAAATTGCAGTGATACCGTCCTTGGTAACTAGAAAAATCAGATGCTTGCCGAGTTAACCAAACAAAACAGATTGGAGGTATTGAATGTTGAAAAAATGCGTTTTAACAACAGCCGTTCTGGTGATGATTTTCGGTTTGATTGCAATGCCGGCTGCGGCCGATTGGCCCAAAAAACCCATTAAAATTATGATTCCATGGCCAGCCGGCAACGATCCCTCCACCATGGTCGCCACGGCCATGGCGCCGCACATGTCGGATGCATTGGGTGTGCCCGTCAAAGTGGTCAACAAGCCCGGCGGCGGTGCGGTCCTGGCCACCAACGAACTGGCGAAGAGCCGCCCGGACGGATATACTCTGGGTCTGATTTCCATCGGCCCCATGATCACCCAGGTTATCCGGGGCAAGACGCCCTACAAAAACCAGGATTTGAGACCGCTGGGATTGATCTGGTCCTCGCCCTTTACCCTTTCCTGCCGGGCCGACGCGCCCTACAACAACCTTAAAGAACTGGCCGAGTATGGTAAAAGCAATAAACTGCGACTGGCCCACTGGGGCTTGGGTGCAGTGCCGACCCTGATTGCGATGAACGTGGCCAAAAAAGGCGGGTTCCAATGGCAGGAAACGGCCTACAAGAAGCTCAACCCCCTGCTGGTCGTCAAAGGAGATGCCGATGTGATCACCTTTTCGACGCCCGGCGTCCGCGACTATGTGGAAGCTAAACAGATGAAAATCCTGGCCTGTATGCTGCCGGACCGGCTGCCCCAGTATCCGGATGTGGCCACCGTCAAAGAACAGGGCTTCGGCGTCGGATATTCCATTTGGTTCGGCGCTTTTGTGCCGGCCAAAACGCCGGATGACATTGCCCAAAAACTCAGCACGACTTTTTTCGATGTCATGGCCAGGTCGGAGATTCAGGATGTGATTAAAAAAGTGGGCGTATCCCGCATCCCATCGGCGCCGAGGCAGCCCGGGCCCAGATGGACAGTGAGCTCGAGGCCTTTGGTGGCATTATGAAGGAGTTGGGAATTATTAAGTAGCCCGACGAGCCGGGAATGAAGATTGAAGATTGAAGATTGAAGATTTGTGGTATCGCTTCGCTCTGTCTTTTAAATTTTATTAATAATACAACCACCCTAAAGGAAACAGTCATCTAAGGCTTCGTTATGATCTTTTAAATAAAAATTCAATGGCGGAGCGAAGCGACATCAATATTCGATGTTCGATGTTGAACGTTCGATGTTCGATGTTCAGTCTGTTTCTGTTCAACGTTAATTCAGTGTGCTGTACAAAAACATGAGTCAACAAACTGATAAAACAAGCCGCTACCACGACCTGTTTGCCGCCGGGCTGGGGGCTTTTGCCGCATTCTGTCTGATAACATCACCCTGGAATGTGGACACCGAAGGCCCCGACCCGTTCTACAAGGGCCCGCTCATCTTTCCCATCATGGTGCTTTCCATGATGATTCTGGCTAGCCTGCCGGCCTGCAAACGGCTGTTCTCACCGGCCGCCGAGAGCACCTGGCAATTGGATGGCGACGGTTTTCCCAGAAAAACCCTGGCCGTGCTGGGGCTGTTGATCGCCATGCTCGGCGGCTTGAACCTGATCGGCCTGGAAATATCTGCTTTTGCTTTCTTGGCCGCATCCCTTTATCTGCTGGGTCATCGTGGTCCCGTTAAGCTAGTGGTATTGCCGCTGGTCATGACGGGCTTGATTGTATTGATTTTCAAATATTTTCTGGATGTCTTCTTTCCCACACCTTTGATGGCGGAATGGTTTTGGGGGTAGTCTGTGTGGCATAACCTGATCAGTGGGGCCGCGGCGGCCCTGACCTTGGCCAATCTCGGCTCCCTTGTTTTCGGAACTTTTGTGGGAATTGTGGTGGGTATCCTGCCCGGCATTGGACCGATGGTGGGTATGGTGATGCTGCTGCCGTTTACCTTCGCATTGTCGCCGGATGTGGCCCTGTCACTGTTGCTCGGCGTATTTTGCGGCGGCTATTTCGGCGGGGCGGTGCCAGCCATTTTGATGCGCACCCCGGGGGTGCCCTCCTCCCTGGTCACCAGTTTCGACGGATTTCCCCTCACCCGCAGGGGCGAGGCCCAGACGGCGCTTTCAGCGGCATTGCTGGGATCTTTCGGCGGCGGCATCATCAGTGTCATTATCCTGGTTTTTCTGGCCCCGTTGCTGGCGCACGTGGCCGCAAATTTCGGTCCGCCGGAGTATTTCGCCGCCGGCCTTTTTGGCGTCACCCTGGTGGTCATGGCCAATCGCGATCGCCTCATGCAGGGCATCCTGCTGCTGGGTCTAGGTCTTTGGTTTTCGACCGTCGGCATCGATGGCGCGACGCTCTCACCGCGGTTTAATTTCGGGACCTTGAGCCTGCAAAACGGCCTGCATATCGTGCCGGTTTGCCTGGGGCTTTTCGGGGTGGGCCAAACCCTGCTGCTGGTCGAACGCAAACTCCTGATGACCGATCATATGAATCTCACCCGCAGCACCCTGGACTTTTCCAAACTCTGGGTGACCCTGCGCTATTGGAAAACCCTGGTCAAATCGGGGATAATCGGCACCTTTGTCGGCCTGCTGCCCGGCACCGGTTCCATCCTGGCGTCTTTTATGTCCTACGAGGCGGCCAAGCGCTCGTCCAAGCGCCCGGAGGATTTCGGCCAGGGCACCCCCGAAGGCTGCCTGGCTTCTGAAGCCGGCAACAATGCCGTGCCGGCCGGTGCCATGATTCCGCTGCTGACCCTGGGTATTCCGGGTGATGCCCTGAGTGCCGTACTGCTGGGGGTTTTCACCATCAACGGCATTTATCCCGGCCCGCTGCTGTTGGTCAAAGAGCCGGTGCTGATCAATACGCTTTACATCTCTATTTTCCTGATCAATATCACCGCTTTTTTAATGCTGGCATTCTGGCTCAAACCGTTTGCCATGATCGTCAGGATACCGACGACCCTGCTGGCCGTAAATATCATGCTGATTTCGGTGGTCGGCATTTACGCGGTCAACACCCGCATCTTCGATGCCGGTGTGGCTGTTTTCATGGGGGTGCTGGGCTACATCCTTTTGCGGCTCAAATGGCCGGTAGTCAGCCTCGTAATGGGTGTGGTGCTGGGTGAAATCCTGGAAACCCGCCTGCGCGAGAGCCTGAGTATCGGCGAGGGCAATCCCCTGATTTTTTTCACACGACCGATATCATTGGCGCTGATCGTGCTGACGGTCTTGATCGTGTTGATCCCACTCTACAAAGACCGGCGCCGGAAGGAAAGGATACAATCGCAGAAGTCCGGAGTTTGAATCATAACTCAAGCCACTAGAGTATTGGAGTGCTGGAGTAATGGAGAGATGAAGCACTGGAGTATTGGAATAACGGAGTACTGGAGTAATGGAGTGCTGGACCATAGGTAACAAACGGAACTATGAGAATTGTTTATTTTCAGAAAGGATTTTTGTCCGTTTTACAATGATAGAGCGCAGCGATTCCACAAATCCGAAATCCGCAATCTAAAATCCAAAATCATAACTCCCTTGCGCCACCACCCCGCCTTATTTTACAAGAAAGGAGCTATCAATGACCTACCCCACCATCTACCCCACCGGAGCTACCGTATATCTGCCGGAGCGCTGCTGGAGCGGCTACACGGTTTTCCAGGCCAAGGAGCACGGGGCCCTGCTGATCGACATGAACGGCCGCGAGGTGCGCCTGTGGAAGGGGCTGCACGGGTTTCCCAATAAGCTGCTGCCGGGCGGCAGCGTACTGGGCCACACCGGGGAGCGCAATACCAATTTCGGCATGCAGGATTATCGCGACCTGATCCAGGTGGATTGGGAGGGCCGCATTGTCTGGCGCTTCAACGAGTATGACTATATCGAAGATCCCGGCGAGGAGCCCCAGTGGATGGCCCGGGTCCATCATGACTACCAGCGTGAAGGCAACCCGGTGGGCTACTACACCCCCGGCATGGATCCCAAAGTGGATGGCGGCAATACCTTGATGATCGGCCATAAAAATCTACTGTGCCAGGATATTTCCGACAAGCCCCTGCTGGACGATACCATATACGAAGTGACTTGGGACGGCGATTTGGTGTGGGAATGGGTGTGCAGCGAACATTTCGCTGAATTCGGTTTTCGCGAGGACGCCAAAAACATCCTCAGCCGCGATCCTAATATGCGACCGGCCGGCGGCGGCATGGACGATTGGATGCATCTCAATTCCATGTCCGCTCTGGGCCCCAACAAATGGTTTGACAACGGTGATGAGCGCTTTCATCCGGACAACATCATCACCGACGGCCGCGAAACCAACATCATATTCATCATCAGCAAGGAGACCGGTGAAATTGTCTGGAAGGTGGGGCCGAATTACGACGAGACCCCCGAACTCGTCGAGCTGGGTTGGATTATCGGGCAGCATCACGCCCACATGATTCCTCGCGGCCTGCCGGGTGAGGGCAATATCCTGGTCTTTGACAACGGGGGCTGGGCCGGCTACGGCGCACCCAATCCCGGCAGCCCCACCGGCGCCAAAAATGCCCTGCGCGACTACTCCCGGGTGCTGGAATTCGACCCAATTACCTTAAAAATTATCTGGCAATACACGCCGGCGGAAGCGGGATTGGTCCATCCGACCGACAGCAACCGCTTTTACAGTCCGTTTATCAGCAGCGCCCAGCGCCTGCCCAACGGCAACACGCTCATCGCGGAAGGCAGCGGCGGCCGCATCATCGAAGTCACCGCCGATCACCACCTGGTTTGGGAATATATCAGTCCCTACTGGGGCAAGCATTTCAAGATGAACATGGTCTATCGGGCCTATCGGGTGCCTTACGAGTGGGTGCCCCATGTGGACCCGCCCCGGGAGACGGCCATTACGCCGGTTGATGTCACCACGTTCCGGGTGCCGGGGGCCGCTCCCGGCGGCACCGCACCGGAGGTGACAGTGGAGGGGACCCTGCCCTATCAATCCTCCTCGGCCCTGTGTGTGACCTCGGACACGGATGAAGGGGAGTGAGGTTAAAGGGAAAACGAGATGCCGATCAGCATCAGACAGGATCGGGGCTTGATGACGATCCGTCCCGGGAAGACGGCGTTTCAAAACTGGCGCTTTTTTGTTCGAGCTCTTCCATAATTCGGTTCAGCATCGGCTCTGACAGTGGCCTGGGCTGTATGTGCTCGAACAGAGAGGCGAATTGCGAGGGATTGACCACCGGGATGCCATCGGCGGATGTTCTTTTTACCACCCAGCCGGGCATGGCCACGATCGCTCTGACTGCAATCGGCTCCCCGGTAGTGGTTCCCAGCCATTCGGACAACCATTCAGCTTGCTGCTCGGCCTGCTCGATCGTCTCGAAATCGGATTTATTGGGGTAGTACAACATCCGGCCGTCATAGTCGACAGTGGGTTCCGAGTTCTGCCCGGATGCGATGTTATTCAAAGCCGTACTGGTTTCTACGGCAAAAACCCCCTTAGGCCCCGCCACAACGTGATCGATATTACAATTGTCGGTCGGAAAATCATGGTATACCCGATAGCCGTCGTACATGAGCCGGTTGAGCTCGTGCCCGACTGCCAATTCACCCTCGAAATTCAGTTTGTGCTCCCGACGCCGGTTCAACAATCTCACCAGTGACAAGATCAAATGGGCAATGACGGCCGCACTGGATATGGATGATATCCAGATCACCAGCCCCGGGGGCTTGGTCGCCATAAAATAGGAACACGACACAAGAGACGAATAGATGATCAGCGGCAGGGCGACCGTACCGACCAGGTATAAAATGATCTGTTCATTCAGGATGTCCACTTGCCTGAGCAGTGATTTACTGGGAATTCGCAGGAGATGGTTATCAAATGACGGGTGACGGGATTTCTGCTGGATACGCTGCCGAATCAGTTTCAGCACAGCCAGCATGGTGAAAAGAATTCCGAAAGTTACAACCACCGGGATAAGTGCGGACAATTTATTCAAAATAGATCCTATTCTGATGCCAATTTTTTATACGTCCTGATAAAGTCGCCAATTGGGGAGGTCGAAGAAGCGAATGGATCTCGCGACTTCTTTTCTGCCACGATTTCTGCTGCGATTCCGCAGCCTGGAATCACAATCATTGAAAGCGGAACAATCCGGCGTTGAGCCCTAAAACGATGCCGACTGTTTATCAATTACAACCGGCAAGGCTTACTGCGTGTCCTTTCAAATTATTATCGGCATCTCATCGATGGACTTTAATGCTTTATAGGCCGGGGAAAGAAACGGATGGTCGGCATAAATCGCAGATATCCAGGCCCGGGAGTGAGCGCTCCTCCCGCTGAGCGGGAGGCCTCAGGAAGCCACCTGGAAGGGGCAGATCAAGGGCACAACAATTTAAATCCGAAATCCGAAGCACGGAACACGAAACAAATTCCAATGACATAAATTTACAAAGAGACCGATATCCTGGCAGGCTGCCAGGATATACGGCGACCTGAGGCGAAAAACTATCTTTAAGGAACCTCTAACTGCAGGCTGAGATCAGGCCGTCAATTTTGTCTAACCACTGTTGTCGTTGGGCAAAATTGGTGTGACGAATATCATGGAGAATCTCACAAATAGGATCGGGAATCCCACAGAATTGAAGCACTTGCTTTACCCAAAAATGGCGTAAATTTACGAGAGCGGTATCAACTTTCTCCTGGTTGCTCGTAATGAACACGCCGGCCTTCTTGCCGGTCAACAGCGGTATTTTATTCTTTACCATAAATTCCGCTCCCTCGTAGTCATAGGCAATTCCAGGGGAAAAAACCCTGTCGATCCACCCCTTCAATATGGCCGGCGGAGCGCCCCACCAGTCCGGATGGACGAAGATCAGCATATCCGAGGATTCCAGGCGTTCGTAATGGATTTGAATACCGGCGTCCAGGCTGAACTTCCTTTTCATTTCCTCGCTGCTTAACACCGGATTAAAAGCTTGCTCATAAAGATCGTGAAAATAGACCGTGTAATTCGATGCTTGCAGGCGTTCGGCAATGCGGGCGGCAATGACGTGATTGAAACTGTCCTTTAATGGATGAGCGATAACGATAAGAGCTTGCATGGTAAACCGATCCTGTTTCGAGGCTGAAGATTCTGAAAATATCGCTGCTTAGGCCATTGACCCTTGCCCATACGATGCTTACGATCTTTTTTATTAGCAATTAAAGGGTACCGCATAGATACGTTCGTTTGACGATACCCGCCGGTTGATTTAACCGGGCCTAAACGCGGTTGATTATCCATCGTAACGCCGGTGACATAAACGGCTACGCTGGTTTATATATTGGTTTTTTAACTACTGCATCATTTTGACGCCAGGCATCCTCGCCAATTAGGCTTAATTTCGTCCGCTGGCTGCTCATCTACCTTAAATGACACTGACTGGTTCAAGGTAGCGATAAATTATGGACGGTAGTGCCAGACGTCAAGGTGTTAACATAAGACATAGAAAATAAGTTTGCTACAAGGTATCCATGGGTAGTTGTCAGAAGCACAAAAATCCGGATCAACCCCATGAATTTGCCGTGCTACTACCCCTGCGCTTGCTTGTGCGTAGGCGTCGTTAACCTTTCAATGTCTCCCCAATAGCAACCATCCGCTTTTGTTAGGCCCCCACCAAATCCCGGTCAAACCGCAACCGACGAGTGAAGAATGGCACATGAAGTTTTGTCTATCTGATGTCGCCGATCATCTGGGGGGAAATCTCAATGACGACACGATCCGAACTAATCGATGCACTGCGCGATGTGATCGATCCGGAGCTGAACATTAACATTATTGATCTCGGGTTGGTATATCGCGCGGAAATACATCGCAGAAAAATCATCATTGATTTTACCTTGACTTATCCCGGATGTCCGCTCGCCGATCATATTGAAAATGAAATTTACACTCATGTCGGAAAAATCACTTCCAAGCAAATCGAAGCAAATATTGTTTTTGATCCGCCCTGGGATGAATCAAGAATGAGTGAAGAGGCAAGGGTAACCTTGGGTTACCCCATTTAACAGGTGCCGACGCACATCGCCACCCATGCAAAAGCTTCAATGCTTTCAAAATAACCTTGGAACCTGGCGGGGAGGATGGAATGCAGTTAGAAATCAAAGATCTACACGCAACAATCGACGATAAACCGATTCTCAAAGGTGTGAATTTGGAGATTCAGACCGGTGAAATACATGCCGTGATGGGCCCCAACGGCTCCGGCAAGAGCACTCTGGCCAGTGTGCTGCTGGGTCACCCGGCCTATGCGGTCACCCGCGGTGAAATTTGGTTCAATGGTGAGAGTCTTCTCGATTTGGCCCCCAACGAACGGGCGCAAAAAGGCCTGTTCCTGGCCTTTCAATATCCGGTCGCCGTCAACGGCCTGACCGTGGGGAAATTTTTAAAGCGGGCCCTGGAGGTTCGGCTAAACGGCGATGCCAAGCTGAATGTCACCGGTTACATTAAAGATCTGCGCGCTGAAATGGACTATTTGGAAATTGATCAACAATTTATCAACCGGTATCTCAATGAAGGGTTTTCCGGTGGAGAAAAAAACGCATGGAGATTCTGCAAATGCTGATGCTGAAACCGACCCTGGCCATCATAGATGAGACCGATTCGGGTTTGGACATCGATGCCCTTAAGATTGTGGCCAAAGGCGTCAACCGGCTCCGCACGGAAGAATTCAGCGGCTTGATCATTACCCACTATCAACGAATCCTGAACCATATCCAGCCCGATGCGGTGCACATTTTTTATGACGGCCAAATTGTGCGGTCCGGCGGGTCCGAGTTGGTCGAAGACCTCGAGGAAAAAGGGTACGACTGGATTAAATCAAGCCATCATGCAAGCGAGGTGAAATATGGGTCAACAGCAACAAGCAATTGATATTGCAGAATATAAATTTGGTTTTAACTATCCGGATGAATCTGTTTTCAAAACCCGCAAAGGCCTCGATGAAGAGGTGGTGCGGGCCATATCCCGCCACAAGCAGGAACCCGAGTGGATGCTCAATTTTCGACTGCGATCCCTCAAGGCTTTCCAAAGAAAACACATGCCCAACTGGGGCGCTGATCTGAGCACGCTCGATTTCGACGATATGTACTATTACGCCAAGCCGCTCAAAGATCAGAAAAGAAGTTGGGAGAATGTCCCGGACAGCATCAAAGAAACTTTTGAAAGAATTGGAATACCCGAAGCCGAACGGAAATTCCTGGGCGGCGTCGGGGCCCAATACGACTCGGAAGTGGTCTATCATAATTTAAAGCAGGATTTGGCCGCCAAAGGCGTCATTTTTGCCGACCCGGAAACCGGTGTGCGCGAATATCCGGATATTATACAAGAATATTTCGGCACGGTGGTCCCCTATACCGACAACAAATTCGCCGCTTTGAACAGCGCGGTGTGGTCCGGGGGAAGCTTTATCTATGTGCCGCCGGGGGTCCATGTCGATATCCCGCTCCAGGCCTATTTTCGGATCAATCTGGAAAATTTCGGACAATTCGAACGGACCTTGATCGTGGCCGATGAGGGCAGTTTCGTCCACTATATCGAGGGATGTACCGCGCCGATCTACACCACCGATTCCCTGCACAGTGCCGTGGTGGAGATCGTCGCCAAACCGGGTGCGCGGGTCCGGTATACGACCATTCAAAACTGGTCCGGCGATGTCTACAACCTCGTAACCAAGCGGGCCCTGGCCCATGAGGATGCCACCGTGGAGTGGATCGACGGCAATATCGGCAGTAAGCGGACCATGAAATACCCGTCCATCAACCTCGTAGGCCGAGGCGCCCATGGTGAAGTCCTTTCCATTGCTTTTGCCGGCAAAGGTCAGGAACAGGATACCGGCGGTAAAATCATCCACGCGGCCGACGACACCTCATCGGTGATCACGTCCAAATCCATCAGCAAAGACCGCGGGATTGCATCCTACCGGGGTTTGCTGAAAGTGACCGAAAACCTGAAGAACATCCGTTCACGGGTGGTCTGTGATGCCCTGATTATTGACCCGGATTCCCAGAGCAATACCTTCCCGTATATGGAAATCGAGTCCGATGACGTGTCCATTGAACATGAAGCACGGGTCAGTCAAATCAGCGAAGACCAGCTGTTTTATTTGATGTCGCGCGGATTTACCGAGGAAGAAGCGTCCATGATGATCGTAAACGGCTTTTTGGATCCCCTAATCAAGCAGCTTCCCATGGAATATGCCGTTGAATTAAACCGTTTGATTGAACTGGAAATGGAGGGGTCAGTGGGGTAGCGCTGACAGGAGTTAAGCAATGGAGAATCTTATCGATATTCAAGCACGCCCGCAAAATCCGTTTACGCACCTTGAACAGTATCAGGCCTATGCTCATGATCGGTTTTTGAAGGCCGAATGGCCTACCTGCCGCGAGGAACCGTGGCGTCGCACCGATATCACTGCGGTCGATTTTGATGCCTTCGCACCCCATGAGAATCCGGATCAGGGGCAACCCCAGGTGCTGACCGACAAACCGCAGGTGGCCGGATATGCCTATTTTAACGGAACGCATGCCAAAGGCTTCCATCTGGCTGACAGCCTTAAAGCCCGGGGCGTATTTCTGGGTACGCTGGCTGAGGGTATTAAGACGCACCCGGCGGCGTATCAGCAGACCTTTATCAAGACCCAATCCGAACAGGATAAGTTTGTTTTGTGGAATTACAGCAGCGTTACCCATGGTGTCTATCTGCATATCCCGGCCGATACGGTAGTCGATAAACCGATTCAGATCGACTTCCGGGAAGCCGGAGTTGCAACCCATTGTCATCCCCACCTGTTTATTGCATTGGGCGAAAATGCGAAAGCCGACGTAGTCGTGCATATGGAGGGAACTCAATATAACCTGTGGAACCGGGTGGTGTTGATCTCCCAGGCGTCCTCGTCACACCTGAATTATTTCCAGCAGCAAAAATGCGGCTTTCAGGGATACGTTTTTCAGAACGGCTGGATCTTTTTGCAGCAAGATGCCCAATTAAACCACCTGGATGTTTCCTTGGGCGGTGGGTTGCTGAAGACATCTTTAACGGCTTGTCTGGAAGGTTCCGGGAGCTACGCTCAGATGAGCGGCATCTACCTGGCCAATGGGGGCCAGCACATGGATGTGCGCACCGTGCAGCAGCACAAGGCCCCCAACACCTACAGCCGCGCTGTGTATAAAGGGGCGATGCGTGAATCCGCCCGTGCGATCTACCAGGGCTTGATTCATGTGCTGCCGGATGCACAAAAAACCGATGCCTACCTGACCAACAAGAATCTGATTCTGGATGAAGGCGCCCGGGCCGATTCCATTCCGAGCCTGAAAATAGAAACCAATGACGTCAAGTGCAGCCATGGCTCCACCACCGGCAAGGTTCAGGAGAATGAGTTGTTTTATCTCATGAGCCGGGGGCTGACCCGCCAGGATGCAACGGAGCTGATCATCATGAGCTATTTTCAGGAATTGATCGACCTGGCGCCGGATCATGTCAAAACCGATTTGATTCAAGAGATTCACCATCACATCCATAACGTGCAGATGTGAAAGGGCCTGACCCGGACAAGCCGGAAATGAAAATTGAAGAATGAATATTGAATATTTATGGTTCGCCTTCGGCGGATCTATTTTGTTCTGCCGCCACCGCCATTGTAGAAATAATTATATTAACAGATGCCTAGCCGGGCCAAGGCGGCAACCTATGTAATCCAGAACTTGAATTCATTTCTAATCTTTGTAAATGCTTGTTTTTTTATTGCTTTACAAAGATGGCAACAAATGTTTTGCACAAATCGCGCAAAACTGATTTGGTAACTGTCTAACGGGTGTGTTTATTTTGAAAAAATAACCGTGATCCCCTGTACGTCACGGAATAGCGTGACAATTGGGGTATAGTCTAATTGAGGGGTTTAGGGATTAAAGGATAAAATCAAACAAGACAGAATTCCTCCAATTCCTGAATCCCTAAATCCCTGAATTCCTAAATCCCTAAGTCCCTCAATTTGGTGCGCATAGACTTAGATAGTTTAAAAAATGCTGACTCATTTCAATAGTAAGTAATGAGATTTGATGACAAAATGTTTTCTGCTGAATCCATTAAGGCCGATTTTCCGATCCTGCAGGGGCAGTTTCCCTTTCCCGGCGCAAAGACAACGTCCCCGACCTATTTGGACAACGCCGCCACAAGCCAGAAACCCGACTGTGTTATCCAACGCATCAAACACTACTATGAAGGCCAGAATGCCAATGTGCACCGCTCGATTCATTACTTGGGTGAAACCGCCACGGCCTGTTTAGAAGAAAGCCGCCGACGGGTTAGAACGTTTATCGGTGCCGCTCGGGAGGCTGAGATTATCTTTACCCATGGTTGTACCGAAGCGATCAACCTGGTGGCCCGCGGGTGGGGCCTAAAAAATATGGACGCGTCATCGACGATTCTGCTGACCGAAATGGAGCATCACAGCAACCTGGTTCCCTGGCAGCTGCTGGCCGAACGGACCGGCTGTCGACTGGAGTTTATTCCGGTTACCCCGGACGGTTTGCTGGATCTCGATCACATCCAGTGGAAACCCGCCATCAAACTGGTGGCTTTGACACATATGTCCAACGTTCTCGGCACCATCAACGATTTAGCGCAAATCATTGCCCAGGCCCATGCCAATGGTTCATTGGTATTGGTGGATGGCGCCCAGGGAGCTGCCCATATGCCGGTTGATGTGCAAAACCTCGATTGTGATTTTTATACCTTCAGCGGGCACAAAATGTGCGGCCCAACCGGTGTCGGCGTTTTGTACGGCAAGGCGCATTTGCTGGAGGCGATGGATCCGTTTCTGGGCGGCGGGAACATGATCCGCAAGGTGACATTGGACGGATCAACCTGGGACGATTTGCCCAACAAATTTGAAGCCGGCACGCCAAATATTGCCGGCATTATCGGGCTGGGAGAGGCCATCGATTATCTTCAGCGCCTCGGCCTCGATCAAATTCAGGCCCACGAAACCGAATTGACCCGCTACGCCCTCGATCTATTGGGGAATATCCAAGGAATCCGTCTTTATGGTCCGCGTCACAGCCGCGGCGGCATCATCTCATTTAACCTCGACGGGGTGCATCCCCATGATGTCGCGCAGCTGTTGGACCGCGAGGGCGTGGCCATCAGGGCCGGGCATCACTGTGCCCAACCCCTGATGAAAAAGCTCAACGTAACTGCCACGGCCCGGGCCAGTTTTTACCTCTACAATACCCGGGCGGATATCCACCAACTAAATGACGCCTTAATCAAGGCCAACGAGTTTTTCAGCTAATGGACTTCGACGAACTGTATCAGGAAATTATCCTGGATCACTACAAGCATCCACGCCATAAATGCGATCTGAGCCATATCCCGGATAAGCATCGGCATGAAAACCCCACCTGCGGCGATTCGATCAAGCTGGCGGTCTCCATGGAGAACCACGCCATCGATCGCATGTGTTTTGACGGCGATGGCTGTGCCATCAGCATGGCCTCGGCCTCGATGATGAGCGATCTGCTGAGCGGCAAAACACAGCCGGAGGCCAGAACCCTCACCGACATGTTCATCTCGGTGATGCAGGGCCAAAGCTCCCAGGCGGTGCTGTCGGACTGGGGCGATCTGCTGAGTCTGGCCGGGGTTGTCCGGTTTCCGCTGCGAGTAAAATGCGCCACCTTGGCCTGGCATGCGCTACAGGACCAATTGGATGGGCTGGCGTAGGAGACTGCAGTGAACGCTCCTGCCGCCGAGTAAGAGGCCTATAGAATTACCCTGGAAGGGGGTGAAGACCATTAGCATATCTATTTAAATCCGAAATTCGAAGCACGAAACTCGAAACAAATACAAATGACATAAATCTAAATGACAAAAACATATTCCAATCCAATACGCAATCTAATCATGAGCGCGTTGATCAGTTTTAGGCACGGCTTCAATCGTCTCGTTTTGAACATTTGGACATTCGAATTTAAGATTTGTTTCGGATTTCGAGATTCGTATTTCGGATTTTTTCCAGCGTCTTTTGACTCTCTTCGCATCGTTAGATCCTTTTCGGTTCCACCATTAGAAATGTTGGTTTAATCTCGGAATTCCCCCACCTGCGTTCTAAGATTCGCAAAACTGCGAAATTAAAAGCACCCTTCAAGCAAACCAAAAATAGCTTGTGGCCTACAAGAAAAAAAGCTATATCGCGGACAGGCCCCTAAGGTTCACTAAAACGAGCATGAGGAGATGAAATATGACCGACGATCGCATTAAAGACCTCTGGAAGCAGGGCGTCCGATTGATGGGAGAGCAGTTTACTTGAGCTGAGGCGATCCTTCAGGTGTTGAGGGAAGATTCAGGCTTGGATGCCGTACCTTACCAATGGGCGGCGGCCGGGTACATGGGCGCCATAAATTCAGGCAAAACGATCTGCGGTATTCTATACGGTGCATCGATCTATTTGGGATTTCTCAATGGGAGAAATTCGGCCGAAGCGCCGAAGCTAAAGGGCGAGGGACGGCTCCAGGCAATAAAATCGGTCAATAAGCTGTTCGATGGTTTCATTGGTCATTTTGGGGATACAGATTGTAAAGCGTTGACAGGTTGTGACTGGAGCAAGGCGGATGACGTAAAACGGTATTTCAAAGATGAAATATATAAACACCTGTTTCCGTCAGTTTGAATATGTCGTGAAACAATGCCTGAATGAAAAGCCGTCGGTTGTCTAACCGTCGGTGTACAGATACTGGAACTGGTGACTATTTGACATACCCCAGAGAGCGTAGTTGTTTGAGGGAGGCTGGATTGTAATTTACGGATTGTCCGGAATCTTTCGTCAATGTTTTCCAGGTAATCAGGTTCTGTTTTTTTAAGTCTTTAAAAAAAGATTGCGCCTTGTAGTTGAAATATACATCAACCAAAAAATTGAGCCTGTCGAAATGTTCCTCAGTATCGTATGAAAGGTCGAAAACCCGGGTTTCCAATCCCAGCTTTTTATAAAGACCGGGGCTGAAATTTTTGGCCTTATAAGTGATTGTGTCATTTAGTTTGTCGGAATTCAAAATGTGCCAATTTTGGTAAAAAACTGAACCATGAGCGGCCGGATCATCCTTACGCTTAAATCGCACCTCCTCGGAGATGCAAAAGCGGTTGGCCCAGAAATCAATTTTCTCGTTCTGAATGAGAGGAACCAGGGAATCGCCCTGGATCAGCAGATCATCAGTTCTGATAGCGGCCAAGTCCAATATCGTGGGCATGATGTCGAGCAGTTGAACAGGCGGCCCGATTCTTGTGTTCGCCGGCAATTTATTGGGATAAACCATAATCAGCGGCACGCGCAAGACCTGCACATAGCCGGGCGCCATATGTTCCCAAATGAAGTGTTCACCCAGATGTTCGCCGTGATCGGCGGTGAATATTATCAGGGTATCCTCCAACAGTTTTTCTTCTTCGAGTCTCTTTAAAAATTTTCCAAAATAACGATCATTGTAACTGATTTCTTGATCATATAAAAACCGGCGGCTTTTGACTGTCGGAACCTCGATCCAGGGTGGGTCGATGAATTTTTCTTTTTTCAGTTTTCTATTGCCACCCAGGAAGGGCCTTTTGTACTCGGCAATGATTTCATCCGGTGGATCATACGGTCCATGGGGATCCAGCAGATGTATAAACAGGAAAAAATTCCTATCCGAATTTGTTTCGATCCAATTTTTTAAGGCCGCATCCTCGTATAGTTCATTGGCACGATGTCCGAGTGTTTCAAAATCAAAAAGAGTGTCAAATCCCTGGTGCAGCCCGACCGCCGGGCCGGCATTGACGTTCTGTAAAAAAGAAGCCGTGGCAAAACCCTGATATCTCATAACTTCAGCCAGCGTTAAATACCTGTCGTCCAGCATTTCCGACATGTCCCAGACACCGGTGGCTGTCGGATAAAGCGAAGTCATCATAGACGTACAGGAAGATCGGGTATGGGTGGCCTGGGAAAATGCGTTTTGAAAAACGATGCCCCTTTTGGCAAACTTGTCTTTGACCGGCGTCGTTGCAATGCCATATCCGTAAGTTGACATATGATCAGGCCTTAAGGCATCCTCGAGGACGATTACGACATTCATTCGTTTTGGGGGAGGGGCATAGACGATGGGATTGCTCCAAAAGGCGATATTATTTGACGAGCCTTTGGCGACAAATGAAACTTCAACCTGCCGATTGGCATAACCGGATAAATCAATGTTGACATCGTGCCAGCGGCCGGCATCGGAGACCTCGCCTGAGTGAAGCACTGTGGTCTGGTCGTCATGCTTTAACATAACATTAAATCCGACAGGATTATCATTGTGGAGAGTCCCCATTCCAAACTTGAGCGTAGATCGGCCTTCCGGTAATTTTAAGGTATAGCTTAGGACGTGCAACGGATGGGTATAAATGGCCTTGCGCATCTCGTTGCTTTTTGTTTCATAGACTTCCCCGTAGGCCCTTTGAGAATATTTGGCTTCCCTTGATATGAAGCGCAGATAGTCAATCTCAACGTCATCAGAAGAAATTTCAAATGGAAATAGAAAAATTTTTCTGATCGGCTCGCCTATTTTCATGCCGCCCCGGAAGATCGAAGTCGCATTCACGCGGTAGGTGTGGAATTGATTGTCAGGAATTGTCAACAGGGCCAGATAGTCTGTCTGCAAATGATCAAGCGCGGCCGCGTCGGGTTGGCTGCTCCAGCCGAAAATCAGCTTCTTGGTTTTTTTTAATTTTATGCGAACTTCTATTTCACCAATGGCATCTTTATCGATTTCGGTTTTTTCAGAATATTCTAGAAAATTGGAGCCATTATGCCTATATTTCAGGACGCCATTTTCAACGATGTAGTCCGCCATGCCAGTTCTGAATGGCAAGTCATTTTTATTATCGAATTCAAAATTGATGTTTCGATTGCTTTGAGCGTTCAGGGTGGGTGCTAATTTTTTTCCGGCATGACGCGCGAACATTAAATTTTCATCAAACCGGTAATAAAAACCATTTAGCGGATTTGGGCTGAGCTCCATCAAGGCCGCTGTTTCGCTGAACTCCGCGGCTTTTATGCTTATTTGTTCAGATATGCTTAGTGCTCGCTCGGCGCTGCGGTTAAATTTTATGGAATTGATCTTGAAGGCATTTAATACGGTATTGGTTACCAGGGACACCAGCAGAAAAAAAAATAAAACCACCACCGCGATGCCGATTTTTTTCAGTGAAAATTTCGATTTCAAATTGCCTGCTCCAAGAAACTAAATTTTAACTTTCATAAACGGTTTGAGAATAAAACCAAATACCATCGTCAAAATGAAAAAGTATATTACCGGAGAAACGTTCCACCATAATAACGGGTAGACGGCCGGAACATAATCAACCCGCAGGGATTTGAACTGCGAATCAGGTGGAATCGGAGTCTCCGCCGGCTGCAGTACATAATTCCAGGTATTTCCTTTGGTCTTTAACGGGCTGAATCTCACCGGCTTGCCGCCGGTGGCGATATATTTCCGGACGACTTTCTCCGAGCCGCCCATGCTGACCGCTATGTACTGCGAACCGGCTTTCGTTAGCCTGGCGCGCCAGTATACATCTCCATCTGCTTCCAGGCGAAGCGGCGGCGTTTCAAGAAGAATGCCGGCCGATGTTCGACAACGAACTTGCGAGACAAGGGATGCCCTGGAAAGAGCCGTTTTAGAATCCAACGATGCGTGCACGATAAAGCTGTTGTCGACCTGAATTGGCAAATAACCCAATCGGCCTTCAATCAGCATACAAACCATCAGCACCGGTATCAGCATAATCAACAACGGCGGCCACATATAGCGCAAACAGATCAGCGTATGCTTCAATATATTGCCCTGACTGGAAAGAACTCGGGCAAATTGATCCCGGTATATGCCGATTTCCAGAAAGTAGCCGAAGATTTTGTTTCGAACCAGTTTTATCTTTTCTTGATTCGAAAAGCGCTTAAAGATAATCAGCATGAATAAAGCGCAAACCAGACTCAGCAGCGCAAGGTCAAAAATGGCCGACGTCCGCCCGAAAGGCCAGGCAATGACGTCGCTGAATTTATTGATTGCCCAAAATACGCTGCCCATAGTGAAGCTTCTTTAAACCTGCCAATGAGTCCGGGATCCAATCCCTAGATTGTTTTTAAGCAAATCCATAACCCCAAAAAAAAGGCTATCCAACGAAGTGCTTTAAACTTTTATTAATATTGGAGTACTGGTATCAAATTGAAGGTTCAGGAAATATAACCCAGACCTTTAAGTCTTTCGACGACATCCGGATCATGATCCTGATCCAGTATCCGCCCGGCCTTTTTCTCCAAGACGTGCGTGACGAATTCGGCCGTGGAGGAGTACCCGGCAATTTCACTGCATTCTTCGATTTTTTTATAAAGCTGTTTATCAATTTTAATCTTCGGCATTTTAAGCTCGTCCTTTAATTTAACTTAAATCCCAAACAGCGGTGTCCCTTCCATATAAGATGGCAACGGAATGCCGTATTCGGCCAATATCGAGGCCGTAATGTCAACCAGCGCGGGACGGGCTTTTCGCGCCGGCCGGTTGGAGAACAACACGGCCGGCACCAGCGCCGGATCGATACAATGATCCCCGCTCCATTTATCGTTATTGTCACTGAAGACCTGGGGCGAGAAACCTCCCAGTATGCTGTCCCATGACGTGCGGTAGCCTCTGCTCCAACCGATAATCATCTCGGGCGCGAACGGATTATCCCGTCTGATCCGGGCCGGCACGATTTGGATGCTGGAAACCGCTTTGCGACCGGTCGCCGGGTCTATCAGATCGAGCAATTCCTGTCGGATCCGGTCAAGGAATTGGTTTGCCCGCGATTCTGAAATGATCCCAAATTTTTCGCGACCCTTCCGGTTCAGGTATAAGGCATTGATGCCCACGTTGTAGGCAACGGTTTTCGCCCAGTTCACATTGTCGAAATAATTATTTGATTCGCGGTCCTGACTATTCTTGAGATCGATATACCCCTTCTCATATAACCATGTGTTGACATTCACCTGCCGTCGAAACGGCGCAAAACCATGATCGGACATGACGATCAGCCGAAAGCTCGGGTCATGGATATCCACGCGATCCATGACATCTCCCAGCATTTTATCCATGGCCCGGTAAAGGTGCATGATGGCATTGCCCGGCGGATTTTTGGAATTCTCATTAAAAAGAGGGTGACCTCGATCATGAATGCGCCAGAACATGTGGGCGTTTTGATCCAGGCTTGAAAAATAGAAAAAAAGGAAGGCCTTATCCTGCGTTGCAAAACGGCTGAGTTCATGGTTCAGCATCAATTTTCGCTCAGCCAGAATATGCTGCTCCAACTCGAAATATTCCTCATCATTCAGCACCCCGCTCGACAGCGCTTTTGTGTCGGCCGGCAATCCCTGGGTATAAAAGTATCCAATTCTATTTTCCAGTTCCCGCCGATAATTTTCCGATGAAATTACCGGCAAAACAGGATCGGACGGATCGATGTTAATGGGCGATACGTACATGTAGAAATCAGGATGAATGCTTTTGATGTATAGCCTGCAAATCCCTTTAACTTCCGACAAGTGGGGGATCATGGTAAATGACAGCGGTATCCAGTCGGTCCATTCGCCGCTTTTCAATAGGAATTGGCGGTCTTGTATTTGAATTCGAGCCACATTGTTTTTTTGATCCCGCCAGATGGTGATTGGAATAAACGTGTCGGGCTCTTCCACCCGCAGGGTATTTTTGGGCCCGGCCAAACTTGCGGTCGCTTTTTGATCTTCGAATTTTAGCGGTACCACCAGGCCGCCCTTAACTTTTTCGGCCGGATAGTGCGGCGCAGAAGTCAACAGCGTGAAGCTGCCGTATCCGCCGCGCAGATCCGGGGTTCCCATACCGGAAACCATTCTGATTTCATCGTTTTGGCACGGAAAATTCGCCGGCATTTTGAACACCGTCGCCGGGATTTCATAGTCATTCAAATATTCCCAAAACGGTCTTGCTTTTCTCAAGAGCTCGACCTTCCCGTCGACCAATGGAATTTTCAGGCGACCGAATGAAATGGTTTTTTCAGGACCTTCAACCCTGGATGTCGAGTGAAAGGGCATCATGGTGACCGGATCCCGATGAATAAAATCATATATGCCGTGAATTCGCGAAGTGGCACCGATGGAAAAATCCGACCAGGCCACCGGACTCTGGGGCGGAAAGCTGGAGGACACGGCCCTTAGCCCTCCGACCGCCGCCAATTTGCTGAAATTCGGCATTACTCCTTTTTGCATATACACGTGTGCCAGATGCAGATCCATCCCATCGATGCCAAGGATGAGCATCTTTAATTTGCGTTTGGGCGGCGCACCCAGCGCATGTCGCAGCGGATACAATGCACCGCCGACGCCAAGCGCGGTTGCCTTTTTTAGAAATTCCCGCCGATTCATCGTTTTACACCATTGCCATGCCGGCTTGGTGGCGGGCTGAAGTGCATTACCTTACCGTCTTGAAATTTTGGTCTATCCAGGCCGAACAGGTTTAAAACCGTCGGAGCAATATCCATGATCGAGATTTTCGGTTCCTGGTCCTTTAATTGCCAATTGGAAAAAAATGAGCCCGGCACCAGGGGCGGATCGAAGCTGTGATCGCCGCTCCACCTTTTCCTGTTGGGTTCAATGATATCCTGGGTGACCTTCCCTTTGGCGCAATTCCAGGACGCGCGATATCCGATATTGAAACCAACCAGCAGATCGGGTGCTTCCGATGCGTATGGCCCGTTGAATTCATGCTGGGACAACCCAATACGCCGAATGGGCTTGCAGTCATTTTTTTCATCGAAAAGCGTTTCCAGTTTTTCCTTGATCTCGTTTTGCAGCGCTTCTTTTTCATGGGACGGCTCGACGATGCCGAATTTTTCGCGGCCGCGTATATTGATAAAAATTCCCGCCAGACCGCAGGCATAGGCCCTGGTTTTGGTCCAGTTCACATTTTCGAACCAATCAGCGCCTGGGGGTTTGCCGTCCTCCAGTACCAGATAGCCCTCCCGCCAAAGCCATGAATTAAGATTGACGCCCCATTTAAACGGTTTAAACCCATGATCCGAAATCACCATCAACAGATCACGGTCGTCAATTTCCTGCATCACGCGGCCCACAAGTTCGTCCGAGCGAACATAGGCCTGTTCCACTGCAAGTTTGTGGGTGGTTGTATCTTGGCCGTCATTGGCAGGGTGATCATCGCTCAGGTAACGGAAAAACATGTGTTGAATCCGATCCGTGGTATCGAAGACCGACACCGTGAGGCCTTCCGTACTTCGTTTGAGGTGGTCCAAAAAAATCGTCTGGCGTTCTTCGTAGATATCGTAGCTTTGCTTGAGAAATGCTTCCTCGTCGATGACGCCTTCATTCAGCGCCCAGGTATCCTCTGCCAGTCCGAGGGTAGAAAAAGGCCCATGCAATTTCGCAAGGTGGATGGCATAATAAAAGGGGTGTGATATCGGCAAGACCGGTTTCTCCGGATCGATATTAATCGGTGACATGTAAATATGCAGATGCGGCTTGACCTGGGTCACCAAAAATCGGACCAACCCGCAGACAGGTTTATGAAATCCAGCTGAAAATTTTAATTTTTGCCAGGGAGAATAGGTGCCTGGGGTCAGCCGCAGCACCTGCTTTTGTTTCCCGATCCACAGCTTCACCATTTGCCTGTGAGTATCGATTTCACCTCGCATGGGAATGGACAGCGTCATATCGGAGCCGTTTCTTTTTATGGCGGGACCGTCAATTCTGCTGCTGAAACAGTTTCCCTCATGGGCGAGCAAAACCACCGAACCTTTCGATTCTCTATTTTCATCGTCATTGGGTTGGGTAGTAAATAGGGTAAAACTGCCCAATGTCCCCAGCAAATCCGGTGCACACATGGCAGAAAGGCATGAACCGTAGAATTTTTCCGGTGGGTACGTGATGGGAACCCTTAAAACCGTGCTGAAAATTTTGAACTTGCCCAGCACCGACCAGAACGATTGGCTTTTGCGGCCGGCCACTACCGTTGATGATGTTCCGAAGGGAACACGCAACGGACCGATTTTCAAGGTTCGCGGCGCTGTGACAATTTTGGCCGAAGATAAAACAGGTTGGTAGGTTTGGACATCCCTGGTAAAAAAGTCAAAGATATTGTGTTTGCCTGGGTTCACCCCGGTCGCAAAAGTCGACCAGGCCACCGGCGATATGGCCGGCATGGTTGTCTGCAGTGGACAAAAGCTTCCGTTCTGTCTTAATTTTGCCAAATTGGCAAGTTTTCCCTCTTGCATATACTGTTGGCAGAGATCCGGATCAAGTCCGTCGAAACCGATGATGACAATCCGCCTGATTTTGGCATGCCTTTTTATTTTTCTTCTTTTTATTAACAGAATTGCCGTACGCACCGGCCAGCTGAAAATGGATACCAATATGAGAAGCACAGAGATAAACAAAATCACAAAAGATGATAGGAAGGCAAATCCTGCGCCCGGGCCGATATAGGCGTATGCACAGGATGCCGAAAAAAAATAAAGGATCAAAGTGATTAAAAATAAAATCATGCTGCAGTTGGTATACTTTCCAGGGGGGATTCTATTAAAAGCCGAATTTCGGGCCGTTCAGCTGACTTTCCGGTGGTTTTCTTTGTCGGTAAAACGAACTGTCAACAACACCGGCCATCTTATCGACATCGAGTCTGTTGCCAAGAAATCGATTTATTTTTTGCGACTGTTCGGCGGGATTTAAAATTATTTTATTATAATATATATCAATGGATTGCATATTATTTTGCTGATCAAGCCAGTTAGACAATTTCTTCAGATGAATGTTGAATTTCTCGGCCATTACCTGATCACTCGTACTGTCAGTCGGCTGTCCTCTCCTTATCAGCATAGTCTTCTGGGAAGCTAAAATTTCAGCCATTTCCCTTTGCATAAAAATTATTTTATAGTTATTTTCCCGGGGCAAATGATAAAGCCAGAACGATATTATTTTGACGGCCTTGCCGCAAGCGCTCCCCAGCCAGGCCGAATCCGTGTCAAGCGCTTTGATCCTTTCAAGCTCGTAATACCCTTTTGGATTGTCCTCATCCGCTTTTCGAACACCGTCAACCAGCGGTTCGATGCCGCCCGCTTCAAGCATTTGCATCATCATCGACGTACCGGATCGCGGGAGCCCGGAGACTAGAATTATGCCCGATTCATTTTTATTCATATTACGTGCCAAGTGTATTCTAATTACTTAAATAGATTATCAAAATATGGGTGACAATTCAAATTTTTAACGTTTTCAGCCGTATTTCGAAGTTTTTCGGAGAAAATCGGAGGGAGTTTCCAAGAATTTTCAATGCGGTAGTCTGATTCAGCCGATGTTCTTTTCAGACTCTTTCGTTTCGTTATATATGGCAGCAATATCTTCCTGTTCAATTCCCAAGAAGTCTGACACATTTTTATCTATCACCGAACTGATTTCATATATCGGGATGTCATTTTGTCCTACTTTGGCCAGTACATCGGCCACATTCAATATGTAAGCCACCTCATTGTCGCCGGATTGATCGGGGGTGTGGTGAAATCGAACCCCATCGATGACATTGGCGGGAAATAGCCACTGGGCGAACATATCGGCAGCGATTTCCGAGTGATCGCATCCCAAGAGGCGTCTTTCTATATCGGAGATGGCATCCTTCAGGCCGGCTTTGGGGAGTACCTCGCGCTCGACCACATAGGGATCCAGCATGATTTTACCGGCATCGTGCAACAGTCCGGCAATGAAAGCGTCTTCCTCCAGCGCGGGACTGACCAGCATGGCGAGATGCCGCGCGCCAAAGCCGACGGCTAATGAATGGGCCCGCAGTTCTTGAGCCGAATAGCGATAGCCTTTTAACGGCTGGTTTAAAAAATTCCCGGCGGCGGCCAGGTTAATTATCTGGGATAGAGTTCGAAGTCCCAGCATGCTGATGGCATGTTTCAGAGACGAAATTCTGCCACTCATTCCGTAGTAGGCCGAATTGGCAACTTTAAGAATCGTGGCCACCATCGATTGATCCGATTCCAATATCCGGTGGAGCGCATCAAAACTGGAATCCTCACTGGCCAACAGCTTTTTCGCTTTGATGACCGCTTCCATCGCCGGCGGCAAGTCATTCATCTTTTGCAAAATTTCCTTCTTCAGAGACTCACCGGAAATTTGAGAGGTTTCATCTGCAGACGGTTTCTGCGCCGGGGTCGGCCCTCCAGTCCCACCGGTAATATCTCGCACAAGTTGTCGGCAATCATACCTGATATTTGCCGCCAGGCGACCATCGCTTCGCGCCGGCTTAAACTCATAGGTCCCGTTTGTCCACGACAAGGCTTTGGAGATGACGTGCCGGACGTGGATTGCCATAAGTTTTTCCAGGGAGGTGGTCGTCGCCAGTTTTTGGCTGACCAGCAACTGGATTAAAGGCTGTTTTTCCTTTTTCGCAATGAGCAGAAGTTCTTTGATACGTTCGGACGGAAAAATTTTTTTTTGAATCAGCACGTGTTCCAACCGCGCCTCCGGAATAGACCCCGTGTTAAAGATGACGGCACCCTGTTCGACATAGATTTTAATTTCTTGAGATGGATCGGTCAGGTACAATACCCCTGTTTTTTTGCCGGATCCAAGCTGTAATAAGGTTTCAAGCAGTTTACGTTTTTCCAGAGTGCCTTTCATTGTCGATCCCACCGCAGGTGCGGTACTGTTGTTAGCGGATTGATATAAAATTAATTTAGGGATTTAGGAATTGGGGGATTGGGGGATTAAAGGATAAAATCAATAAATTACCAAGGATAGAATTCTTTCAATTCCTATATTGAATCCCGGTCCACTTTTCATGCAATTCAGAGACGTCAAGCGGTTCACAGCCATTTTTTGCAATCTAATTTCCGAGGTCGGCGATTCCGGCTGCGGACCAGCAATTAGAGAGGTCGGCACTGCGAGAGCAATTATATTAAGTTTATCAATGCTATAGCGTAGTAGTCAAGGTCGATTTTTTTGAATGGAAACATTGATCCTTGCAAATCATATTAGATTTCAGCCGGCGAAATTTAGGGGCGGCAAACCCTCAAAAATCTATGGGTATATGGGAAAGAATCGGGGTCGCCCGGCTAGATAGACAGCAGGGGGGGGTGGGCGCAATAATTACGCCCACCAGGAATAACAGCGGTGAATCTTAGGGGGTCAAATCAATTCATGATCCTCGGTATCCAGGGCTTCGATTTCAAACATTTCCATTGGATAGTTGGCATGCCATATATTGGCAGATCCTGAATGTTTAATATGCATGTGGACTGTCTGCTGTCCATCGCCAAAAAAACCCAGATCAAACCTGGTAAAGGTCACATTCTTGGACAGCTTGAAACCGACTGAAATAAGGTCATTCACCGTCGCGGGAAAAGTGTCGTGTTCTGCGGCGTACAAATTAATGAATTTAATCGCATTTTCAAGGTCCGCCTTGGCAGTGGTATCGAAAGCCTTTTTCCTGGACGCGGCCATAAGGGGCGATGCGATGGAAGCCAAAATACCGATAATCGCCAAAGCGACCATCAGTTCCATAAGCGCAAAACCTTTATCACTATTTTCTATCTTCATAGCCTTCATTTTCCTAATCTCCTCCTCGGAATGGAAAATCAATATCGCCGATTTTCGTTATTAGCCGGACAATTTCTAAGCAATACATATGCCAATGGTTCTAACTGTCTGAGATGTATTTGAAAAAGAAAATTAAACAACTTTGCCATGATGCAATATGTCTAAGATTGGACACCCATTTGTTACAATTTATATACATCTATAAGGAGGTCAGCAGGCGGGAAATTAGGGACAGCCTAAGCCCAAAAATCCAACAATATAGCAGGATCGACAGAGTGGATCTTTAGAGGGTTAATTTAGGAATACCCAGACAAGCATAATTGGACGCAAGGCAGTAACCAAAATCGAAAAATGGTCTGCATCCCCGCGTCAGCAGGATGACACATCTATCTTAGAAACTGAGCGCTCTTCCCGCTGAGCGGGAGGCCTCAGGAGCCCCCTGTAAGGGGGAATTAACACTGGCGCAAGAATGTAAATCCGAAGCACGAAATCCGCCTCCGGCGGAAATGAAATAAATCCCAATGACAAAAATAAATTCCGATCCAATACGCCATCTAACGCTGAGCGCGTTGATCAATTTTATGCAGTGGTTTCACTTTTTTGGTCGTTTTGAAAATTTAGACATTCGAATTTGTAATTTGTTTCGGATTTCGAAATTCGTATTTCGTATTTATTCCAGCTTCGTTGAATCTCACCGGACCGGTAGAACCTTTTCGCGTTTACCACTAGAAGTGGTGGTTTAATGCCGGAAATACGGTATGCCTCGTGCGCCGATAGCCCCCGCTTCGCGGGATGACATATCAGTCTTAAGATATTGAGGTATGCCACCAACGCCCAATGCCAGCCCTAACCGGCAAGATCCCGGGTGGCTAGCCTGGTTGCTTTGATGTCTGCTTAATTTTGGTCTTCTCTGTGGATCCCCGGCTTACCGGATTTCGATTTCAGATCCTTCCTCGGGATAGTTCGCATGCCATTCATTAGGGGATCCTGCATGTTTGACATGCATGTGAACGGTCTCTTCCCCGCCATTAAAAGTGCCCAGGGTAAACCGGGTGAAAGTCACGTCCTTGGACAGCGTATACCCGTCGGCCATCAGTTCCGCCGCTGTCGCGGGAAAAGTATCATGATCTATGGCATACATATTAACGGCTTTCATTGCACTAATCAAATCCGCCTTGGCAGTGGCATCAAAGGCCTTTACCCTGGATGCCGCATAAAGCGGTACCGATATGGTAGCCAGAATGCCGATAATCGCCAAAGAGATTATCAGCTCCATCAGCGCAAGCCCTTCTTCATTATAGTTGATCTTCAAAGCCTTCATTTTCTTCATCTCCCTCCTGGAATGGAAAAGCAAAAATCACCGATTTCCATCAATAGCCTGAATTACATTTCTGCAATTAACATGCCCAAATAATAACCATCTGAAATATTGAGAAAAAGAGGTTCAAGAAACGCTAGCTTGGCACTAAATTGCCGATATTGGGCACATTTTTAGGACAATTTTCGTCAATCTCATCCTCCTATTGGCCGGTCATCCCGGAAAAGGTAAATTGAGCTGCTCCAGGCCTGGGATCCGTCTTCCAGTGTCAGGCAAACCCATAAGGGATTATCTCCCGTGGGTCTGAGGGTCACTTCAATTTCAATCTGGTACTGTCGTGGCAGACTTTGATCCGGCAACCGAAAAACCCGCAAGCATCTTCCCAGACCGCCCGCTTCCATGATCGACTCCTCCATATTCAGATCAGATAATGTCCGTGAAATCGTTCCGTGATTCCCAAAATCGAGACGTTTCAATAACTTCTTGCAATCTTTGTATTACCCTATTATTGGTAGTAGGTCACAAAAAGAATATCCTAACAAAGACATTCTGACCAGATTGGAGGTACCATGCAAAGTCAAACCAACCAGTTGCTCTATCTATCCCAGGCCGAGGTTATTGAGGCGGGCTTGACGATGGCTGAGATTATCGAATCCATGGAGGTGATGTTTCGCGCCAAGGGGAAAGGCCAGACCGAGATGCCTCCCAAACCGGGCATTTACCCCGGTGGGGGCGACAGTTTTCTGCACGCCATGCCGGCCTGCATCCCGGATCTCAAATCAGCGGGCATCAAGTGGGTCGCCGCGTTTCCGGGTAATCCGTCCAAAGGGCTGCCCTATATTTCCGGGCTGGTCGTTTACAATGATTTCGATACCGGCCTACCCCTGGCGGTGATGGACTGCGTCTGGATCACCGCCAAGCGAACCGGGGCTTCCAGTGCTATTTCCGCCCGCCATCTGGCGCGCCCGGATTCCTCGGTCATGGGCATGCTGGGCTGTGGGGTACAGGGACGCAGCCATGTGGAAGCCATGCTGGAAATTTTTCCGCTGTCGAAAGTGCTGGGCTATGATTTGGACGAAAATGCTCAACAACAGTTTGTCGCTGAGATCAGCAATACCTTTGATCTGGAAGTAGTGCCGGTTAAATCACCGCGTGAGGCCGTATCCGGCTGCGACATCGTGGTGACGGCCGGCCCGATGTCGAAAAAACCCCATGCCACCATTCAAGCCGGATGGCTGGACGAGGGTGCTTTCGCATCGCTGGTGGACTACGATTCATACTGGCAGCCCGCGGCCATGCACGCCGTCGACAAATTTTGCACCGATGACAGGTCCCAGTTTGAAAACACCCGCAAGGGTGGATATTTTCCGGATATCCCGCCGGTGCATGCCGACCTGGGCGAATTGGCCACCGGTTCGAAGCCGGGGCGCGAAACCCCTGGGGAACGCACCATGACCGCCAACCTGGGCCTGGCATTGAATGATATGGCCGTGGCACCGTTGATCTATCGCAAAGCGAAGGACAAAGGTATCGGAACCTGGCTGGATCTATAATGAGTTAGATAAATTTAATAAACCATATTCAGGAAATTGAGTTGACAATTACGGAACAAAATGGTTATATAGCCGATTTATCACTGCGAAATACAGGTGGCGGTCAGCATGGAAAATATTTCAACATGCGCTTTAATCAACTGAAAAAATAAGAGTTATTGTAGATTTACAGCGGATTTAAATTAGGCGATCCTTATGGCAGAATTGATATTGGAAAATGTTTCAAAGAGATTTGGCGGCCTGCTGGCCGTCAATGGTCTGAATCTGAAAGTGCCGGAGGGTAAAATTCTGAGTTTGATCGGCCCCAACGGCGCCGGCAAGACCACCGTATTTAACATGATCACCGGGGTCTATCCTCCCACCGAAGGTGCAATTTCCTACGAGGGTAAAAAACTTAACGATCTGAGAAGCAATCGGATCATCTCCCAGGGGATTGCCCGCACCTTCCAGAATATACGGCTGTTCAAATCCATGACAGTCCTGGAAAATGTTCAGGTCGGCATGCACTGCCGCACCAATAGCGGACCCGTTCGGGCGTTGCTGAAAACACGCCATGAGAAAAACGAAGAAAAAGAAATCGTCGCAAAATCACAGAAAATTCTTAAATTTATCGGCCTGATCGACCATCAAAATGATTACGCATCCAATCTGGCATATGGTGAACAGCGCCGGCTGGAAATTGCCCGGGCCCTGGCCACACAACCGAAATTGCTGCTGCTGGACGAGCCGGCCGCCGGTATGAATCCCAAAGAAACTGCCGAATTGATGGATTTGATAATCAAGCTGCGCGATACCGGTTTGACGGTCTTTTTGGTGGAGCACGATATGCGGTTGGTCATGGGCATCTCCGAGGTTGTCGTGGTGCTGGATTACGGCCAGAAAATCGCGGAGGGCACCCCCAAAGAAATTCAGCAAAACGAAACCGTGATTGAGGCCTACCTGGGAACCGGTGCAAAGTCGCAGAATTAGGTGTTTTATAGAAATTCTGGTAATTTCCATCAGCATTGAGGTGTTGTAGTTCTTGTTGAGGAAATGATCCAAAATTAAAAATGAGCTAAAATGAGCTAAAATTGAGGTATGCTGTCAATTTTGTAAAAAAGAACTTGAGCGTCGCGATAGCATACTTCGAAATTCGAAATTCCTTGTTCGATATTCGATATTCTTATGCTTTAGCAGCATAAAGGTAGCTCGGGTAATCATTCTGATCAAAGCTTTTATAGCTTCAATTATCCGGGTGGGTTTGAAAAAACGTTAACAAAGGAAAAAGGAGGTAGCATCATGAAAAAAGTTGGTATCATTGTTCTATGTTTAACCTTGATTATGGGATTCCAGGCAATGGCCCTGGCCAAAACTCTGAAAATTGGCACCTTGAGCCCCTTGACCGGGCCCTATGCCCAGGACGGTACGGATATCCTCCAGGGCGTCAAAACAGCGGTAGCGGTTTACGGCCCCTTGAAAGGTTATGACAAGGTTGAAGTTTTCCCCGGCGACAGTGCCTGCGACGGCGGCAAAGCTACCATGGCCGCCAACAAGCTGATCAACAGCGGTGTCAATGTGGTCATCGGCGCCTACTGTTCTTCGGCCACCGAACCGGCACAGATCCCGTTGATGGAAGCTGAAATCGTGCAGATCACACCGGCTTCGACCAATGAGCGTTTGACCGCCAAAGGCTACAAGTACTTTTTCCGTATGCCGCCCCGGGACGACGTTCAGGCCTGGTCAACGGTCCAGTTTCTGGAAAACAAACTCAAAGCCAAAACCCTCGCCCTGATCGACGACAAACAGACTTACACCGCCGGTCTGACCGCCAACATCAAGAAGTTTGCCAAAGAAAATGACAAGGTGAAAATCATCGCCCACGAGCACATCACGCCCGGCGACAGTGATTTTACCGCGGTACTGACCAAGCTGAAAAGAATCAATCCGGATGTTATTTACATGAGCGTATATCAGCCCGAAGGATCAAAGATGATCCAGCAGGCCCGCAAATTGGGCATGAGCTCTGATTTCGTCAGCGAAGATGCCGTTTACCATCCCAAGTTCCTGGAGGTAGCCGGAGAAAATGCCGAAGGCGTCTACCTGACATTTGCCCAGGCACCGGATACGCCGGAAAGAGCCCAGTTTGTCAAGACTTACAAGGCCATGTGGAAGGCCAATGCTGTCGGCTCTTACGCATATTACGCCTATGATGCCGGCATGATGGCCCTGGCTGCCATTGAAAAGGCCGGCACCACCAAGGCCGATCCGCTCCAAAAAACCCTGCGCGGCAACACCTGGTCGGGTGTCAGCGGCGACATCAAGTTCGATGCCCACGGGGATCGTAAACTGGCGCATATTGTCTGGCTCGTTAAGGACAACCAGTTTGTACCCTACTGGGATCCGCTGACCGGCAAGGATCTGTAATCTGTAATCTGCAAAAACAGGCCGGGTGCCGCTGGTGCCCGGTCTTTGTTTGGGAAACAGAGGACAGAAGTCAGAGGACGGAGGACAGAAGACGGAGGACAGAGAACAGAAGACAGAAGACATAGGACAGCGAACAGAAGATAGAGGACAGAGGACGGAAGACAGAAAAAAGCAGTTATTTGTTATTGGTTATTGGGCGGCGTTGGCCGGTTTTCAGGTGCGGAGGACAGAGGATAGAAAATAATTGATAGAGCGTAGCGATTCCATCAATCCGAAATCCGTAATCTAAAATCCCAAGTTACAGCTTCGTGGCTTATATTTATACTTCTCGTCTGTATTCTGTTCTCTGACCTCTGTCATCTGCCCTCTGACTTCTGTCATCTGTCCTCTGTCTTCTGCCTTCTGTCATCTGTCATCTGACATCTGTCCTCTGAAAAATACGGAAGGATTTCAAATTCAATGGAGTTAGATTCTTTTATACTTCAACAAATAATCAATGCCATATTTCTGGGCAGCATCTATTCCCTGATCGCACTGGGCTATACCATGGTGTACGGCATCATTGAGTTGATCAATTTCGCCCATGGCGAGTTGTTTACGGCCGGTGCTTTTATCGGGGTCATTGTATTGACCGCGCTGCAACAGATCGGGTTCGTGGAAACCCATTTCGTTCTGACCATGATTATTGTCTTCGGAATGGCCATGGCCTATGTGGCGGTTCTGGGTGTCGCCGTTGAGCATGTGGCCTACAAGCCCCTGCGCACGTCATCGCGCCTGTCGGCCCTGTTAAGCGCCCTGGGCATGTCGATTTTTTTGTCCAACGGCATGATGCTCAGCCAGGGAGTTTCCGATCGGGCCTATCCCCAGGTATTCGGCATCGAAGGCATCGAATTCATGGGTGCCCGGATCAGCAACGGCCAGATTTTCATCATTATATTGGCTTTTGCCCTGATGGTCGGACTGCAATTGTTCGTGCACCGCACCCGGCTGGGCAAGGCCATGCGGGCCACCGCCCAGAACAAGACCATGGCCCGCATCCTGGGCATCGACATCGATCAAACCATCCGCATTACCTTCATGATCGGTCCGGCCCTGGGGGCTGCGGCCGGTGTCATGGTCGGTCTTCACTACGGCGCGGTGCGGTTTGACATGGGATTTATTTTCATGATCAAGGCATTTGCAGCGGCCATCTTAGGCGGTATCGGCTCGATTCCCGGTGCCATGATCGGCGGGTTGACCATCGGCACCATTGAGGTCATGTGGGCCGCCTTCCTTCCCAGCGCCTGGAAAGATGTGACGACCTTTACGGTCCTGATCCTGGTACTCTATCTGAAACCATCCGGCCTTCTGGGTGAAGGTACTGCGGAGGTGCGTGTTTAATGATACAGCAAGGGCTCAAAAAACTCGTTGTCTATGGCTTATTTCTGGCCATCCTGCTCATACCGATGCTCGGATTCAAAAGTACGACGTTCGATCCCGGCCGGGCATTTAAAACGCTCGGAGTGTTTATGGCCATCCTCGTGTTAAAACTGATCATAAAAACCATCCGCAGCGGAAAAAAAGAGGAAGCCGTCGAACGAAAAACACCTCTGACCGAACGCGTTGGGGAACAAATTAATCGATTTCCCAAAATATACACCTTAGGCGGGTTGATCGCAGTGGCGGCAATTTTTCCGATGTTTGCCGACCGATATATGATAGACGTCGGTATTACCTGCCTGATCTATGTTTGCCTGGGACTGGGGTTGAACATCGTGGTCGGCCTGTGCGGACTGCTGGATCTGGGTTACATCGCCTTTTATGCCGTCGGGGCCTACACGTATTCACTGCTTAACCTCACCTTTGGGATATCCTTTTGGGCGGCCTTACCCTTGGGGATCGTCCTGGGCATGATTGCCGGCTGCATCATCGGGTACCCGACCTTGAAGATGCGAGGTGACTACCTGGCGATTGTCACCCTGGGCTTTGGCGAAATCGTGCGACTGGTGCTAAACAACTGGGACTCGCTAACTGCCGGCCCCAATGGTCTGTTCGGCATGAAACGACCGGCCTTGTATTATCCCAGCTTTGCCGAAGACGGCTTCGCCTGGGCCAGCTACTATTTAAAGTCGTTGCCGGCGCTTTACTACTGCATCCTGATCATCGCCATCCTGACGATTATTGGTGTCAGGCGTTTGGACAACTCGCGCATCGGCCGCGCCTGGATCGCAATCCGTGAGGATGAAGTGGCCGCGGAGCTGTCCGGCGTGCCGACGACCTGGATCAAATTACTGGCCTACGCCCTGGGGGCGGCCTTTGCCTCGGTGGCCGGGGCTTTTTTCGCAGCCAAGCTGAGCTACACCAACCCCAACTTTTTTCTGTTCATGGAATCGTGTATCGTGCTGTGCATCGTCGTGCTCGGCGGCGTCGGCAGCATCCCCGGCATTATTGTCGCGGCTTTTGTCTTGATCGCCGCACCCGAAGTTTTTCGGGAACTGGAAAATTATCGCATGCTGGCCTTTGGTGGGATCATGACCACGATGATGATCATAAAGCCTGAAGGGTTGATCCCGGCATCCCGACGCCGACGGGAATTGCATGAAAGCGAGGAGATAAAGCCTTAATCCGGACAAGCCGGAATTGAAGATTGAAGATTGAAGATTTGTGGAAATCGCTCGCGCAGCGCAGGCGCTTGGGCCGCGTGTCGCTCAGTCATTTTAAAATAGACAGGATACCTTAAATCCAAAATCCGCATTCCAAAATCTAAAATTTGCTTCATGAAGCTTCTTTTTCGATTTGATGACACGAAGCGCCTGAATTCAGCGTTTAGAATTAGGAGAATCCAAGGAAAGATCATATGACCGTTAACCAATCAATACTGGAGCTTGCTGAAGTACATACTTATTACGGCAACATACATGCCTTGAAAGGCGTTTCCTGCGCCATCCCCAGAGGTGAAATTGCCTGTTTGATCGGTGCCAACGGCGCCGGCAAATCAACCACCCTGATGACTATTTTCGGTGTTCAGCAGGCTTCCCGGGGTGAGATTCGCTTCAAAGGCCAACCCATCCATCATCTGCGGCCCGAAAAAGTGGCGGCTCTGGGCGTATCTCAATCGCCGGAAGGACGCCAGATTTTTCCCCGCATGTCGACCCATGAGAACTTGGAGATGGGGGCGTTTTTACGCAAAGATAAATCCGAAGTCGAGCAGGACATGGAGTGGGTCTTCAGCCTATTTCCGGTGTTGAAGGATCGCATGCGGCAGTTGGGCGGCACGTTGAGCGGCGGAGAGCAGCAAATGCTGGCCATTGGAAGGGCCTTGATGTCACGCCCCGAATTATTGCTGTTGGATGAGCCGTCATTGGGCCTGGCCCCGAAGCTGGTTGAAAAAATATTCGAAACCATCCTTGAAATCAATAAAAGCGGCGTGACCATTTTCCTCGTCGAACAAAACGCCCATATGGCCTTGACCATTTCCGGCACGGGGTATGTTATGGAGACCGGCCGGGTTGTTTTGACCGACAAAGCTTCCGCCCTGCTGGAAAACGAACAGGTAAAAAAAGCCTACCTCGGAGAATGATTCGATTGCGGATTTGGGATTGCGGATTGCGGAATTAGCTTATTGGAATTAACTTCTAATTTCCATGTCCGCTGCAAATCATGATCAACGTGCTTCGCCGGAGTCAAAAGGCCCCCATCCCGTTTGCAATTCCCTTCGATTATCCTATCCGCAACAATATTATCCGATAGTAGTCAGGACATTCGAAGAAACATTATGGTTGACGGCTTGGTGGTTGGTGCCGTAAGGTGAAACGACGAACGTAAAAAAACTAATGGAGGCAACAATGTATAAGGTGGGATTTATCGGTTGGCGCGGTATGGTCGGCTCGGTGCTGCTGGAGCGGATGCGTGAAGAGAATGATTTTCAAAGCTATGAGCCGGTTTTTTTCACCACTTCCCAGGCCGGACAGGACGGTCCGGACGTCGGCACCGGTGTGAAACCGCTTGAAGATGCGAAGAAAATTGAAAGGCTCAGGCAGATGGATATCATAGTATCCTGCCAGGGCGGCGGCTACACCAGCGCGGTTTATCCTGAATTGAGAGAACAATGGAATGGGTATTGGATCGACGCCGCATCGACCCTCCGGATGCAAGATGACGCCATCATCGTGTTGGATCCGGTAAACCGATCGGTGATCGATAAGGCACTGTCGCAAGGGATAAAAAGTTTTATTGGTGGCAATTGCACGGTATCGCTGATGATGATGGCGCTGGGCGGGTTGTTTGACAAGGGGTTGATTGAATGGATCAGTTCCATGACCTACCAGGCGGCCAGCGGCGCCGGCGCTAAAAATATGCGGGAACTTATTACCCAAATGGGAGAACTCGAGGCCGGCGTGGCAGACCTGCTCGAGGACCCGGCATCCGCCATCCTCGATATCGACAAAAAAATATCTCAAAAACTTGTAGACGGTTCGTTGACCCTCGACAATTGGGGAGTGCCCCTGGCGGCCAGTCTAATCCCCTGGATCGACGCGCCGATTGAAGGCGGCCAATCAAAGGAGGAATGGAAAGGAATTGCGGAGACCAATAAGATCCTCGGCAATCAGGCTGACCAAATCATTCCCATCGACGGGCTCTGTATACGCATCGGGACCATGCGCTGCCATTCCCAGGCATTTACCATCAAGCTGTCCCGCGATGTCGCCGTCGACGAGATCGAATCGATCATCGCGGCTCACAACGATTGGGTCAAGGTTATCCCGAATGATCGCCAGATAAGTACGGAAGAACTGACGCCGGCCAAAGTATCGGGTACGCTGGCTATTCCAATAGGCCGCATTCATAAATTGAATATCGGTCCGCAATACCTGACTGCTTTCACGGTGGGGGATCAGCTCCTCTGGGGAGCGGCGGAACCCCTGCGCAGAATGCTTAAGATTGCGCTGGATTACATGGGAGATTCCTAAGCCGGCGAAGCCGGAAATGAAGATTGAAGATTGAAGATTGAAGATTTATGGTTTCGCTTCGATCTGCGATATTAATTTAAATCGATAGGTCCGCAATTTTATTCCGGATACACCCTTGTAAAAAAGTAAAATATATTATTTAGGAGTATTGGCATGCAACAAGAATCGAAATGGGAAAAATGTCGAATTACCTGTCCGGAAGACAAGGTGGAGGCAGAGCTTTTGGTCGAATGGCGTAAGGAAGATGGCAAATTAACGGCCAATAGCATCAGCTGTAGTAATTCCAAGCTAATGGATCTAAAACCGGTCGATTGTCAGTGGTCCTGCTGGGAGGAAGTTGAAAATACGAAAAAATAGCGCACAGAAAATAGGTATCAGATGGCAAAAGACGTAGACCCGAAGTTTTACTTTTATAAACATTTTTTTCAGTGTCTTGGTGCCATGGTGGCTATATATTAAGTTTTATCCGGGTTGGGGATACAAAAAAATGATATCACACCTTAAATCGACATTCGGCATTCGACATTCGACATTCCCAAATGTCCCGGGTATACTCATAGTCTGTTGTCTTATTATCTCACCCTCGGCGTTCGCTTCTAATGCTCAAATTAACTGCGATGCACACCAGGGCGAATGTTCACAATCGCTGGGCACCCGCACGGTATCGCTGGAAATTTCGCCGCGCCCGGTCAAGGCCATGCAGGACCTGGTCTTCAAGGTGTCGATTTCCGGCACGCCGCCTGCCAAGTCCCCTTACATCGATCTGGGCATGCCGGCGATGAAAATGGGTCCGAACCGGGTAGTGCTGAAACCTGCCGGGCAGGGAAAATACGTAGGTCAGGGCGTCATCGTGCGCTGCAAAAGCGGCCGCAGAACCTGGTTTGGCAACGTCGTCATCCCCGAAGCAGGTGAAGCAAAGTTTGTCTTCGATGTCGTTTATTGATCCCCTCTATCTTATTTTTCTAACCACCGGATTCACCGTGGGCTTTGGCCACTGTATCGGGATGTGCGGTCCAATTGTGGTCTCCTTGTCGCTCAACCTCAAGGGAAAAAATTTGTTCCTACCCCACCTGCTTTACAATGCAGGCAGAGTCGTCACCTACACCGTGCTGGGCGGTCTTATGGGCGCCACCGGTTCATTTACCCTGGTGGCCGCCCATTTAGCCGGCATCCAGCAAGGCGCCCTGATTTTCGCCGGGATCATCATCATTGTCATGGCTTTGGCCATGAGCGGCTGGCTGCCGCTGGGACGGATATTCGGCGATAACTACAATCCCGACGGTATCATCACCAAAGGGTTTGGAAAGTTGTCCCGGGTGAAATCCACGGCGGCCTATTTTCCGATCGGCTTGCTGCTGGGTCTGCTTCCCTGCGGCCCGGTCTACACGGCATTGTTGGCAGCCGCCGGGGCCGGCATGAACGCGGCTGACACCCTGGAAGGTATCGGCAAAGGCATGGCCGTCATGATGTCATTTGGAATCGGCACGATTCCGGCATTGTTTCTCGTCGCCAAGCTGGTTGACATGGGCTGGTTGAAAAATCGCCAGATCATCTACCGCATCGGCACCATTCTCATGATTGTCGTCGGACTTTATTTCATAGTTCAGGGGATTATGTACTAGATGCTGGATGCTGGATGCTCGATGCTCGATACTGGATGCTCGATGCTTGATGCCGGTATGAGGACCAGGCTTTCGGTATTCGGCTTTCGGCTTTCGGCTTTCGGCGGGGGGATGATTGATGAAATGGTGGGCTATCGTGACCACTTAAGTTAGGGGTATAGATCGTCTTCGTCGTCGTACTCGTCCTCGTCCTCGAAATAAAAAACCGCTCAATTTCACCCAGCTACAAGATCAACATGAAACTACCTACGATCCAAGTCAGGTCTCAGAAAATCTGCCGAATGCCGTGCTCCCAAAGCCGAACGCCGAATGCCGAATGCCGTTCCCTTAAACCCTATACCTTAAACCTTATACCCTATACCCTATACCTTATACCTTGTACCTTAATCCTGCTAGATGACAAATTCTCAACACTGCATTAATTTGATTTACGATCACCTGAAACTTTCCAAAAAACCTATTTGCTTAAGAGCTGAGAAATATGATTGATACCGACAAACTTGCTGCGGAAGCGGTGCAGCTGGCCACCAAATGGCAAAATCGAGCCAATGAGCTGCAGACTCCCCAGGAAAAAGCCCGTCACAATAAACTGGCCCGCCTATTTACCAATCCCAAAGACAAAGTCATATTAACCGCCTTAATCGATCAGTGCTTCCGATCGGCCGACAACCGGCGGGTGGCGGATCAGATCCAGTTTTTACTGACCGAATTCGGAATTCCCACTTTTTTTTCACCAATTGAAAAATTTTTAATATTTCTTTTTATCCATACCGGGCGGTATATCCCCGGGCTTACCGTTCCCCGCGTTATCAAAAAAATGCGCCGGGACAGCAGCCACTTGATTATACCCGGCGAAAGGCCGACCCTGGACCCATTCCTGCAAAAGCGCAGGAGCCAGGGGCTCAAAACCAATATCAACCATATCGGGGAAGAAGTATTGGGGGAAGAAGATGCCGCGGCGCGGCTGAAAATGTATATGGATGATTTAAGGAATCCCGCTGTCGAACATATCTCCGTCAAAATATCAACGATTTTTTCTCAAATTCAGCCCCTGGCCTTTGATCAAACCGTCGACGTCCTGACAGAACGTCTTGCTTTACTCTATCGCACCGCAGCCGAGACTGAATATGAACGGCCGGATGGAAGCCGGGTTCAAAAATTCGTGCACCTGGACATGGAGGCCTATCGCGATTTGGCCATCACGGCTGAAGCCTTCATGCAGACGCTGGATCGGGCGGAATTTAAAAACTATTCAGCCGGCATGGCATTGCAGGCCTACCTGCCGGATTCCTATCACATTCTTCAGAAGATTACGGCCTGGGCCGGCCGTCGCCTAAAAAACGGCGGCAATCCGGTTAAAATAAGAATTGTCAAGGGGGCCAACATGGAAATGGAGCTGATTGAATCGGCCCTCTTTGACTGGCCCCTGGCGCCGTTTGACCGTAAAGTTGAAACGGACGCCAACTGGAAACGAATGGTCGGCTTTGGGATGCAGCCGGGGAACATCAAGGCCGTGCGCCTGGGAATCGCATCCCACAACCTGTTCGACATCGCCTATGCCTACCTGGTCGCTCAACACAACAACGTCACGGATTATTTTAACTTCGAAATGATCGAAGGGATGGCCAATCACGTTCGCCGCACCATTCAGGAAACCGGGCAGGAACTGGTGGTGTACGCCCCGGTTGCTACCGCCGAACAATTCATTTACGCAATCGCATACCTGATAAGAAGACTGGATGAAAATACGGGCCCCAAGAATTTCTTGCAGCACCTAAACCGGCTGCAGACGAAAAATGGATCCTGGCAATTTTTAACACGTCATTTCAAATCCTCCATCAAACAAATGCGAAAAGACGCCGGGTTGCCGCACCGAAGCCAGAATCGGCTTGCGGAAAATTATTCAGGCAAAACCGGGACGTATTTCGAAGCGCAGTTTAAGAATGAACCGAATACGGATTGGTCGCTGGCCGCCAATCGACAATGGGCGGCCGAGATTCGAAAAAAATGGAAAAAGCAGCCCGGGCACGAACCACTGGAAATTCCCCTGGTGGTCGACGGTCAGGAAATTTTTACCGAACGACGCCTGCGCGAAATCATTGATCCCTCCCGGATGAACCGGAAAGTCATCGTGGCCCGCTTCGCCCTGGCAAATGCCGCTGACATCGATCAGGCAGTCAGGACTGCGGGGGAAGATCCTGACGGTTGGCGCCGCAAAACCCACAGACAGCGCCATCGGATTCTTGCCAAAGTCGCCGTGGAGCTGCGCCGGGCGCGGGGCGACTTGATTGGCGCGGCAGCCGCCAACACCGGCAAAGTATTCACTGAAGCCGATGTCGAGGTTTCCGAGGCGGTGGATTTTGCCGAATACTATCCGCACTCTGCCGGTGCATTTTTTGATATCGATCATCTCCAATGCCGCGGCAAGGGGGTCGGGGTGGTGATCTCGCCCTGGAATTTTCCGATTGCCATCCCCTGCGGCGGCATCGCCGCTTCCCTGTCCGCCGGCAACACGGTTATTTTCAAACCGGCCTCGGATGCCGTATTAGTGGCCTGGGAGCTATGTCAGTGTTTCTGGCGGGCCGGCGTGCCCAAATCGGTACTGCAATTTGTGCCCTGTGCCGGATCCACCACCGCCGTCAAATTGACCAACCATCCGGGGATTGATTTTATTATTCTGACCGGCGGCACCGAAACCGGTCTCGCTATTCTAGAGCAAAGACCTGATATCTTCCTGGCTGCCGAAACCGGGGGTAAAAACGCCACAATCGTCACGGACATGTCAGACCGGGACCAGGCCGTCAGCGACGTGATTTATTCGGCCTTCGGCAATTGCGGCCAGAAATGTTCGGCAACCTCCCTGTTGATTCTGGAGAGGGCAGTTTATGAAGATCCTGCGTTTAAACGCCAGCTGGTGGATGCCGCCCGAAGCTTCGCCACCGGTTCGGCATGGGATTTCTCAAATAAAATGGGACCCCTGATCCACCCCCCGCAGGGTGACCTGGCCCGGGCGTTGACGAAACTCGAAAACGGTGAAACCTGGGCCTTGAAGCCGGAGAATATGGACGGCAACCCCAACCTGTGGACCCCCGGAATCAAATGGGACGTCGAACCCGGCAGCAGCACACACCTGACGGAATTTTTCGGCCCCCTGCTGGGCGTTTTGCCGGCCAGGGATCTCAAGCAGGCTGTCGAAATTGTCAATCAGACCGGCTACGGCTTGACTTCCGGCATCGAGACCCTTGACCGGCGTGAGCAGGAATACTGGTCCCAGCGGATCAAGGCCGGCAACCTGTACATCAACCGCGGAACCACCGGGGCCGTCACCTTGCGCCAGCCATTCGGGGGAATGGGCAAATCCGCTTTGGGCGCCGGCATCAAGGCCGGCAGCCCCAAGTATGTGGCCCAATTTATGGAGTATCAGGAGAAAGGCCTGCCCGTAGTGGGACCCGTTCAACAGAACCATCCCATGTTCAAGCTGGCCCAGCGCTGGCAAGGCCAACTGGATTGGGGGGATTTTGACGGGGTCGAACCGGACATCCAAAAAAGTATTCGTGCCATCAAAAGCTATCTCTACCATTGCGAGCTGGAGTTCGACCGGGAGATCGACTATTTTCACCTGCGGGGTCAGGACAACATTCTACGTTATCTTGCGGTAGGGACCGTGGTCGTCCGCCTGCACCCGGCGGACAGCCTGTTCGATACCCTGGCCCGCATCGCTGCGGCAAAAATCGCCGGCTGCAAACTTTGGGTCAGCGTCCCCAAGGGCCTGGACAACGCTGTTACCCGTTTCCTGCAGGGCAAGGAAGGCCAACGCCTGATTGGTGACGACCCCGTGTTTAACGAACCGGACGACCGTTTGATCGAAAGCATCCCGAAAATAGACCGCATTCGATATGCAGCCCCGGACCGAGTTCCCCAGTCGGTATTCAAAGCGGCGGCGAAAGCCGGATTCTACATATCCCGGACCCCGGTGTTTATGGACGGCAGGCTCGAACTGCTGCAATACTATCGGCAGCAGAGCATTTGCCGCAATTACCATCGTTACGGCAACCTGGGAGATAGGACTTTGGAATAAAGGTCAGCAGAGCTTTAGAATAGAGGACTTTGGATATTTCGTTGAGAAGGCTGAACATATTCTGAAACTAAAATTCCAAGCACCAAATGACAAATCTCAAACAAATTCCAATAACCCAAATTCAAAATTCGAAACAACTCAGCCGGTCCCTAGCCGTAGAAAGTAGCTGTATCCATTTATTCGAGTAGGCATCATTAAAGGAATACTCCGGCTAGGAGGCCAGACGATATAATTTTAGTACATGTTTTGGTCATTGAGTATTGGTATTTGAGATTTATTTGTAATTTGATGTTTGAGATTTGGAATTTTATTGATTTATAGTACCTAAAAGTTCTAAATAGGTCCGTTCACTTTTAAAAGAAGGATAACACTTATGCCCATTCACTTGGATGCTCACGTATTTGATTTGCCGGTTCAGGAACTGCGCCGCGGCTATCGCAGCGACATTTATTTCTGGCGCGAAAAGATCACCCTCGAGCACCACAATCTGCACCCGGACGTCACCATGCAGGTATTTCAAAAAAAAGACGCCGTGCTGTGCGGAATCGATGAAGCCGTGGCGGTCCTCAAATTGGCAGCGGGTCGCTATACGGACTATCCAAAGGCCTACAAACTGTTTGACAAATTAATAGAATTCAAAAGTAAAGCCCGCCAGCAATTTATCGGCAACCACAAAGCCTACGTTGAAGCCATCGAACGGAAGATGGAAGTTTCCAGTCAACTGGATGAGCTGTGGGAGAGCGGCTTCGAAGATCTCAAGGTCGAGGCTCTGTGCGACGGCACCCGCATCGCCCCCTGGGAAACAGTCATGCACATTTCCGGCGATGCCAGCCTGTTTGCGCACCTGGAGACCGTCTACCTGGGTATTCTGGCCCGCCGCACCAAAATTGCCAGCAATGTCCGGAGCGTGGTGGAGGCAGCCGGCGGCAAGATCGTTCTTTACTTCCCGGCTCGCTTCGATCACTGGGCCGTCCAGGGCGGCGACGGTTATGCGGCGCACATCGGCGGCGCCTCCGGCGTATCCACCGATGCCCAGGCCCAGTGGTGGGGCGCCAAGGCTTCCGGAACGGTCCCCCACGCCTTGATTGCCGCCGTGGGCGGTGATACGGTAAAAGCCATAACCCTGTTCGGCGACACCTATCCGGATGTCGATCTGGTGGCCCTGGTGGATTTCGATAACGACAGTGTCGGCACCTCGTTAAAATGCTGTGAAGCCCTGGGCGATCGACTCTGGGGCGTGAGGCTGGACACGTCCAACACCCTGGTCGACCAATCCATTATGCCGGTCATGCAAAATTTCAAGCCGACCGGCGTCACCCCCCGGTTGGTTGAAATGACCCGCCAAGAATTGGACAAGCACGGTTTCGGCCACGTTAAAATTATCGCCTCAGGAGGGTTCAATCCGGATCGAATCACCGAATTCGAAAAGCTGCAAGTACCCATAGATGCCTATGGGGTCGGAAGCTACCTGATGCGGGGTGTCAACGCTTTTACGGCCGATGTCGTCCTGCTCGATGGGAATCCCTGCGCCAAGGTCGGCCGGCAATACTCGCCAAATCCAAGGCTTGAGTTGGTGCAATTATAAATAAGTTAGATTAGAAATCGATGCAGTCGCTTAATTCACGAATTGAATTTCAGATGAACATATCACACAGAAATGGCATGAATATCTGAAAGAAACCTGGGTTATGGATCTAGAAGATTAATAGCAGTAAAACGTAATTTAGGCTCAGCCGCCATTTGTTGGATGCCCGAATAAAAGGCAGGGCCATTTGCTGACCCTGCCTTCGAGATTTCAAGTTTCAGGTATTTTTATTTCTTTTTACCCTTTTTATCACCCTTCAGTTTGTTTGCACCCTCTTTACACCTGATGGTATCAGACCCATGGAAAGTTGCTCCTGCATAACTCTGACATGATACGGTTAGCTCAACATCGACTGGCATAGTTAATCCCATGCTCTTTATAAATTCAATCACCTCTTGCCTACTGAATTTAGCGGTTAGCACTACGCCCTCGACATTAGACTTATCTGCAACGATAGTGTCTTCAAGCATAATGGTTTGACGGTCAATATCCTCTATATTATACCCCTCTGGAAGTTCCATGTAGCTGGATACCCATTTACCTTTGCTCTTAAGATTCAGAGTATCTGGGTCGATGTCCACGGTGGACATATCAAAAATTACGGTTTTATTATCACCCGGAGCGAGAGAAAGTTCTTCATCTTCAATAAGGACTACAACATCACCAGAATTGTGTAATGGTGTGGTGAGTGTCCCGGTACTCGGATCACATGTTAGGCTATTGCCTCCGCTCAGATTTGCCGTTGCAGCCTTACCCGCGACGACAAAGTTTACAACAAATATTCCCTTAATCATTTTGACTGTAAAGCTGTTACTGCAGGTCACGACCCCTTCAGGGTCTTCCTCTGTGATTCCAGGAAACACAGTAATTGTGTCAAATTCAGCACCTTCACAGGCATTGATGATAGCGGGTGTCGGTCCACCTGCACCGGCACTTAGAATCCTGACTCCATCGGGATTTGCTTCTTCGCGGATGTAGAATCGTACATCCCCTCGACTCGCGATTGTTCCCTTAGTGTTTCCGCCTGGCTCGTCACTAAAGTCATTAGAGGGTTGATAGGGTTCTGTATCGACTACGTCCGCAATCCAATCGTCATCAAAATCGCCCTGGTACTCATAAGCTCCGATATCCACGATTGGTGGAATGCCACTGCCGGTATCATAGACCAAAGGGTCATCAACGAACCGACCATAGCCTGCGATATCGGTGGTGATCCCCGGAGGCACCGCATCATTGTCCCCAGAATCGATACAGGGAGAGCCCAGCTGTAGATGTAAATCATCGTCTTCATTACCCAAAATGTCGTCAGGTCCGTCAGCATCTACAAAGAGCGGGTCGTCTTCTGGATCCTCACCCATGTTACCGGTGCCCCAGTTCAACGTGCAATCAAGCTCTACAGACGCTGCCGCTGGATTTTGACCGCCCTCTACATCTGAGTGGCTGATAGACAGAGTGGCACTATTCTCGAGTCTTACCTGTTGGCCCAGTCCCTCCGCAGTATTGCCCCAGAGAATGCTATTAATAATCGTTGTGGTATAGCTACTGACGAAGATACCTCCTCCATTTCCAGCTGCCGAATTCCTGCTAAAAGTGCAGTTGATCAGCGTAGGTTCGGAGTAAAAGTCGATGAATAACCCGCCTCCGTCTGATGATTGGGCTTGGTTTCCCGTGAAGATAGAGTTGGTAATAGTAGGCGAAGAGTGATACAAGGTTGATATTCCTCCCCCACGATTTGCAGTATTCCCTGAAAATGTGCAGTTAGTAATAGTGGACGAGGAGTATTCTTCGCTGTAAATGCCGCCTCCACTCACCAGTGCAGTATTGCTAGAAAAGTTGCAGTTAGTGATGGTGGGCCAGTTATATTCGTAGTTGTACATTCCGCCACCGCTCACATGGGCAACATTGCCATCAAAGGTGCAGCCTGTCACTTTCGGAACAGCATGGTAGTTATACATCCCACCACCAAATTCAGCCGTATTTCCTGATATAATGCAGTTGGTAATGGTAGGGGAGGCTCCCAGCAAACGGCAATGAATCCCACCTCCTTCATCAGTGGCGTTATTTCCCGATATAATGCAGTTGACTATGGTGGGTGAGCTCGCCTCGATTCTAATACCGCCGGCATGGTCATTTGTACCGCCTGTAATAGTGAATCCGTCAAGTACCGAATCATAATACTCGGTCTGTTCGAAGGTCACTACGCTTCCATTGCCATTACCATCAATTATGGTATCTTCAGGCCCGTTTATAGATTGAACACTGATGCGCTTGCTATGGAAATTGATATTCTCTTGATATGTTCCGTTATGTACACGCACAACGTCCCAATTGACAGCAGCGTCAATAGCTGCCTGGATACTATTGTAACATCCATCTGTCCCACCTGGGTTAACGCACAGCTGGGGTTTAGGGCTTACCTGGTTGGCGACGATGGCGAATTTCTGGGGACCTTCAGGGACAGAATAGCCCGCAACCTCAATATGCCAAGTTCCAGCGATCACACCATTATCGACATATACCTGTTCCACATTGTTAATATTATCTGTTGTCTTGTAGTTAGAGGCAGGAGCTGAAGGATCATTTGGATCCAACTCCCATGGATAGTGAAGAGTACCATTAGGACCACGAACAAGCAGCCTTAGATTATTTACTAGAGCGAGATCAGCATTCTCTGTTCCTGGTGCATCATCCCACACTAATGTGACCTTAACCGAACCTGCTCCTTGGGGAACCTCAAAAGAGTAATGCGTCCAATCATTGTTATCCACCTGATCCTCCAAGAAGGAGCCTGTGCGCATATGGTCAATAGCGTTCTCAATTTGAAGAAGCCCGTAGCCAGAGGCATAATCTGGCCCCTTGTTGAACCACGTATTAGATGGGTCATCAAGGTCTTCAGCGGTATGGATAAGGAGAGCCTTTATCGTGGCAGGGAGGGGATCGTCCAAGGTCGGAAAATGGTTCCGATAATCCTCAAGCAAGAGCGCTATAGAGCCGGAGGTGGCAGCGGCGGCACACGAAGTATGGTTGAAAAATCCGTAATTGTAGTAGATGTTATATATAGGAGTCCGGTAACTCTGGTGATTGTCGCTTCCACATTCGTATCCCAATAAAGCGTATCCAAAGGGATCATCTAACAGAGATATCCCGGAATGGAACCCACCATCATGATGACCTGATGCCACTATGTCCGGCTTTATCCTTCCATCGTCCACCGGTCCCCAGCTGCTGTAACTGCTCATCTTATTGTTGTATGAGTCTATGGCGCCAACGACATGGTGTTCTTGGCGGCCTTCGGGTGGTTGATAGTTCCGTAGTTGTTGTAAGGATTCGAAAGATCGGTGATACAGTCAGTAATTACAACAAAATTGTCACAAGTTTCGGTTCCCGGGCAATCCGTATCGTTCTCGCAATATAAGCTTGTAGTTTCAGAGCAAGTTTTTTTCCGTATCCATCCCTCTCGTTACCCGCTGAAAACACCACCGCGACGGGACGGCCATAATCCCCCCGAACAACAGAATCCAGGGTGGAGCATAGTCCTTCATAGTTCCCGTAATCAAACTCTTCACACCCCGCTTGACCCCAGGAATTGTTCGCAATATCAATCTGATGAGTATCGATGGCGGTAATGAGGTCGGTGATGTAATTGTCATGGTTCTGGGATGGGGTTCCGCCAGTTGAAAAATTGTAAGAGAATATTTCAGCGGCGGGAGCGATGCCCCTCCACTGGTCCTCGTCACCGCAGTGGTCTTTACACCAGTCATATTGGCAGCGGCCTTCATAACACCAATCATTCTCATTCCAGCTACTACTACCGCCTTGCGAAAATTCGCACCCGTTGCCGTCTCCGCCTATAATCCCCGCTACCATGGTCGCATGACCATCCTCGCCATAATCCACTGTGTCAGTATCTCCAATGGCTGCTCGACCCTGAAGATCACTATGGTTCGTGTAAACATGAGCGTTTTCAAAAACCCCCACATTTACTCCAATCCCTGAAAGTCCAAGGGCCTGAGCACCCTCTGCCTGTATGTGAGCCCTGACCCGGTCCGCCTCCCTGTGTGCGGGGGATGGAACTGGCCCAATCCACAGGACGGAATCTTCACCAGCTATATTGGAGATTCTTTCTTCAGAAATGGAAATTGTAATGCTATTTGCTATCAGTGTTTCCCCTAGTACCGTAACTCCATCTTGTTCGAGCCTCTTCTTCAACTCCTCGCCACTAACATCCTTAAAGTATTTAATCACCAGCTTTACTTTCCCATCATCTGTGCGTCCCCGATCTCCTATTCCTTTTTCCCTTATACTCGGGGAGATTTTATCTTTTGGAAGAATCTTTCCTATCCATCTAACCGAGGACAGAGCAAGATTGTCAGGAGTAAGGTCTGTAGGCACTGAGGCAAACCATGCATTTTTCGGAATGTAGTTCAGCAACCTTATTCCTGCATTTCTTAACCCACTTTTAACTGATTGATCCGGGATACTTTTAAACTGAATCAGAACGTGGAGTCTTTCACCTTCAGGAGCACTCAACACAGAATCGAGTAGAACTTCCTCAGGTGGAGTAAATGTTCTTGATTTTAAACTGATCAAAAAGTTTCGAGCCTATCTACATTTTTAAGGTTAGTGTGGCCGTATCTGTCACACCCATGGTGTAAGATCTCCTTAAAAGAACAAACGAAAGGAGATCTTATGAATATCGATCAATTAAGACAACAGTTTCCGG